>Ga0272448_1000368_pt1 | contig 69939 bp, 71 predicted proteins | sample YNPCB0191_FD_202220 | JGI IMG/M metagenome (GOLD analysis project Ga0272448, IMG submission 202220) | Hot spring sediment microbial communities from Yellowstone National Park, WY, United States - YNP-CB-019-1 | ecosystem: Environmental > Aquatic > Thermal springs > Hot (42-90C) > Sediment...
CCGGTGTCAAGACCATCTGGCGCGGACTGCGCCACCTACACGATATCGCTGCCACCTGGCAACTGCTGCACCCTTCTCCCCCTCCCCAACCCAACGCTACTTATGGGTAATGATAAGCCGCCGGCGGGAGGGGGAACGAGGGGGTTAGGTTTGCCCACCGCGCGGGGAGGCGCACTGCGTAGGGGCGACCCGCGGGTCGCCCCTACGGCCGGACATGCACCCGCAGGGCCTCGCCCCTTCAGCCCGGCGCTTCAGCGTCGGGCGGCACGCGGGCATGCCGCGCGCGGGGGTTACCCCTCTCATCCCCCTGGCCCCCTTCTCTCCCCGCAGGCAGGGCGAGAAGGGGGTACGCGAGCACAAACGCCGTCCCCGGTGAGGGGCGCTCGCGGGCCACGCACCTCACCCCCGGCCTTCGGCCGTCCCCCTCTCCGCCGGCGGAGAGGGGGAACGAGGGGGTGAGGTCGGCACCACCGCGCGGGGAGGCGCACCGCGTAGGGGCGACCCGCGGGTCGCCCCTACCGGCGGACACGCACCCGCAGGGCTTCGCCCCTTCAGCCCGATGCTCCAGCGTCGGGCGCAAGACCCTTCGCGTAGATTCGTGTTATTCGTGGATAACCCCAGCCCGCAGGGCTTCGCCCTTTCAGCCCGATGCTTTAGCGTCGGGCTGAACTTGACAACTCGCAGAGGTAGGTGTATACTATTCGCAAATTGCATTTAGTTGCATTACGCAATGAGTGGCCGGCAAATCCGATTCTATCGTGGAGGAATAGCGTGGTTACCGAGAAGCAAGTCATTGCAGCCCTGGACAACGTGATGGACCCCGAGTTGCAGAAGAGCATCACCGAGTTGGGAATGGTGCGCAACGTGAACATTCGGGGCGACCAGGTTGAGGTTACCCTGGCCCTCACCACCCTCGCGTGCCCCCTTTCGGGCTCCATCGCCGAAGACGTGCGCCAGGCAGTCCTGGCACTGGACGGCGTCGGAAAAGTGGACGTGAAACTGGAAGAGATGACGGACGAGGAGCGCGCCCGCGCCTTCGCGTCCGTGGGGAGCAGCCCCCAGCAGGAAGAGGGAATGGCCGCGCACCTGAACCGCATCCAGCATGTGCTGGCCATCATGAGCGGCAAGGGTGGCGTGGGCAAGTCGCTGGTAACGGCCCTCCTGGCGGCGGCGCTGCGGCGCAGGGGCCTGCGCGTCGGCATCCTAGACGCCGACATCACCGGCCCCAGCATCCCCAAGATTCTGGGCATCTCCGAGCGGCCCTCGGCCACGCCCATCGGGATCGCGCCCGTGAAGAGCAAGACGGGCATTCGGGTCATGTCCATCAACCTGCTCCTTCCCAACGAGGACGACGCCGTCATCTGGCGTGGCCCGCTCATCGGCGGAGCCATCAAGCAGTTCTGGGGCGATGTCTTCTGGGGCGACCTGGACTACCTTCTGATAGACCTGCCGCCTGGAACCGCCGACGCGCCGCTCACCGTCATGCAGAGCCTCCCGCTCAACGGGATCATCCTGGTTACGTCGCCGCAGGAACTGGCGGGCATGGTGGTTCGGAAGGCCGCGCAGATGGCGCTCCAACTGCACGTGCCGATGCTGGGCATCGTGGAGAACATGAGTTACGCCGTGTGCCCCCATTGTGGGGAGCGGCTGGAGATCTTCGGCCCCAGCCACACCGCCGAGGCCGCGGCCCTGATGGGCGTGCCGGTGCTGGGGCAAATCCCCATTGACCCGCGCATCGCGACCCTGTCGGACGAAGGCGAGATTGAATCCTACATCCCGGAAGGGTTTGAAGCCGCTGTTGACGAATTGCTGAAGCGAGTCCCGGAGGAACAGACCAAACCGATTCTATAGCGAGGAGGTATGAAATGGCAGCGAAAACATCCACCTTTTGGCGCGAGCAACTTCCCACCGCGGTGCTGTTGCTCGTCATCGTCGCGCTGGCCGTGTGGGCCATCGCAACGGGCACTGGCGCGGCAGCCGGCGTGTCGGTGATGGACACGGCAAAGGGCCTCACCCTGGTGGTGGTGGGCTTTCTCGCGGGGCTGCTCGGAGGGCTGATCGGCACAGGAGGGTGCAGTGTGATGCTGCCGGTCATCCATTTCTGGATGGGCTATCCGGCGGCCATTGCTGTCGGGACCACGCTGTTCGCCGTGATCTTCACGGCCGTGTCGGGCGCCTACGGGCACCTGGTGCGCAGGAACCTGGACAAGCGCGCCTTCCTGTGGCTTGGCGGGGCGGGCATTCTCGGCGTCCTGCTCGGCTCCTGGCTGTTCACCCTGCTGTCGGGGCAATCCAAGTTGCTCGGGCTGATCCTGGGGCTGATCTTCCTGTGGCCCGCGATTCGGATGACCTATGAGGGGCTGACGCAGCGCGCCATGCCCAAGCGCGAGGGGACAGCCATCACCGCATCCGGCCCGGGAATGGGAGTCTTCGGCTTCATCATCGGCATTGCGACGGGGGTCGCGGGGCTGGGCGGCGGGTACGCGCTTGTGCCCGGGCTGATCTACCTGTTCGGCGCGCCGGTGTACATCACCATGGGCACATCCCTGGCGACGATGATCCCGCTGGCGGTAGTCGGCGGCGGCATCAAATTGGCGCAGGGCTTTGTGGACCTGCCGACTGGCCTCCTGCTGGCCGCGGGCACCATCGTTGGGGCGCAGGTGGGCGCTGCCATCATCAAGCGGTTCAAACCGGCCACGCTGAAACTGATTTTCGGCCTGTACTTCCTGTACGTTACGGTCAAGTTCATCACGGCATTCTTTGGAATCCAGATTTGGTAATGCCCGCCGCCTGTCAATGGGGACAGGAGCGGCTCCTGGGCATGACAGCGTCTCCCGGGGATGAGAGGAGGTGAGTACGATGGCGATGCGAAAATTCCGCTGCGCCGACTGCGGCCACACGTTTGAGGTGGCCTATGGAACGGGCACGCCTGGGGCGTCCATGACCTGCCCGAACTGCGGCAGCAAGAACGTGCACCGCGCCGAGGAGGACCGCGGCTACAACCGTGGCGGGCGCGGGGCCGGCGGGGGCCGGGGCCCCGCCAGCGCCGGCCGAGGCCGTGGCGGAGCCGGGCGCGGGCCCAGGTGGGCCTAGCGTACTCGCGATGCAGGGGTGTTGCCCGCGGCCGGATACGGCCATGTTCTGCCGCAGGCAACACCGACTTGCTCTTTCGCTCGTGTACCTGCGCCCGTGCTGTACAGGGTTGTGCGCGCTACACCAACGGTTGCGACGGATTCACGAGTTGTAGTACATCCTGGACGAACCGTACAACATTCTGACTTGCAACTGTAGACGCCGTATAAGGAAGCCTGTGGGAATGAACTCTGTCGCTGTAATCGTGCTCGTGGTGTTTGCGCTGTCTGTCATTATGATCATGAGCGGGCGCGGTGGCGGGAACTTTTATGTCCTGGCCCTGGTCTTTGCCGGGATTCCGATGCATACGGCTTCCACAACCAGCCAATTCATCCTTCTGGCGAGTGCATTGGCCGGTGCATTGATCTTCGGCAAAGCAAAGACGATGTCGTGGCGGCTTGCGCTGTTCTTTGGAGGCGTGAATGCCTCAATGGCTTTCGTCGGCGGCTTCGAGGCGCACCTGTTCAGTGGGATCGCTTTGAAAGTCATTCTGGCGGTTCTCTTGTTCATTGCGGGGGCTGCCATGCTTTATCCTGAAAACGAAACCCGGAAGGCAGCCGAAGCACAACCGGGCTATTGGAACCTGGTGGAAGGCGAGAATACGTATGTGATCAACCTGTGGTTGGCCATTCCACTTACCATAGCCACTGGGTTTCTTTCTGGGATGGTTGGGATCTCTGGAGGTTCGTTCCTGGTCCCGCTGATGGTTGTGGGGTGCGGCGTTCCAATGCGGGTCGCCGTGGGCACCGCGACGGTCATGCTGGCAGCGACGGCTTTCGCGGGGTTCTCCGGCAATGCGCTGCATGGCGGCTTTGATCCCGTCCTGGCCATTCCAAGCGCTGCCGCGGCGGTTGTAGGTGGCATTATCGGCGGCAAGGCGGCTCTCAAGACGAAACCGAAAAAACTAAAAACCATTTCCGGCATTATCACAATGGTCGCCGCGATACTGATGTTGGCAAACGCCCTCGCTGGCAAGTGAGCGTCATCCACGACCTGCGTGGTGAGGCTGGACACAAGCCGAAAAAGGGCTGGCAGTCTGTCCTAAACGCAATTTCACAATGCAGGAGGTTTTCACAATGAAAGTTGCCGTGAGCGCAACGGCAGAGGATTTGGATTCGGCAGTCAGCCCGGTCTTCGGGCGCTGCCCGTTCTACCTGTTCGTAGATACAGACACCATGGAATTCAGCGCCGTGCCCAATCCCGCAATGGACGCATCGGGCGGCGCCGGAATCCAGGCCGCGCAGTTCATCATAGAGCAGGGTGCACGGGCCCTGTTGACCGGCAACGTCGGCCCGAATGCGATGGATGTGCTGAACGCGGCAGGCGTGGCCGTCTATCCCGTGGCGCAGGGCACCGTGCGAGAAGCCGTGGAAGCGTTCCGTGCCGGCAACTTGCAGAACACCGGAGAGGCAACCGTGCCCGCCGACGCCGGAAAGTCCGCGCCGCGCATCATCGGTACTACCGTGAGCGGGCCCGCAGGCCGGGGCGCAGGTCTCGGCGCAGGCCGGGGCGCGGGACAAGGGGCCGGCAGAGGCATGGGACAAGGCATCGGCAGAGGCGGCGGCAGAGGTATGGGCCGCGGCGGCGGTGGACGCGGCCGATGCGGCGGAGGGAGACGCGGCGGCTGATGCCCCGTTCCCCCGCACCGCCGAGGGAGCAGTGTGATGATCCAGATAAGCCATGATCGCTGTATAGGCTGCGGCACGTGCGTGGGTGTCTGCCCGAAAGGCGCACTGTTCGTGGCGGGCGGACACGCCGACGTGGACGAAACGCTTTGCGACTCATGCGGGCTGTGCATTCCCGCATGTCCAGAAGGCGCGATTTCCATGGGGGTCAAGGCTGCGGAATCCCGCGAGGTTCAGCCGCTGGGTATCTCGCAGCCCCCGACGCCCGCAAAGTCTCAATCCCGCAGCGTCGTGGCGTCGTGGACGAAAAGCATCGCGCCTGCGGTGGGCGCGGTCATCGCCTTCGCGGGGCGGGAGATCCTGCCCCGCATCGTGGACACGTGGCTGGCTGCGCGCGCGCCCAGCCGCACCGCCGGCACAGGCAGCGCCGCCAACGAGGCGCGACGCCTCCGCCGTCGGCGCAGGGGCAAGTCCTGAAGGCTCGTGCGGGTACACCGCACCAGAGAGAATGGAGGGGATATGCCCATCTACGAATATCGTTGCCCAAACTGTCAGCAGACCGTTGAGGTGTTGGTGCTGGGCAAGGGCGAGGACCCGCGGTGCCCCAACTGCAGCACGCCCTTGTTTGAGAAGCGCATATCCGCGTCCCATCATCGGATGGGAAAGCCCCAAAGCGCCACGGGGCGCACCTGCTGCGGGCGCGAGGAGCGGTGCGACAAGCCGCCCTGCGACTCGGGCGCAGGTTGCCACAGGGATCGGCGCTGATCTGGCCATGCGTGGTTAGGCCAGCCTAGAAAGGAGAGAGCAGAATGGTTATCGGAAGAGGACAACGAGGAGGAGGCGGAGGCAGAGGCAGAGGCGGAGGCAACCGTCCTGGCGCAGGGCCGGGCGGCTCCTGCGTCTGCCCCAACTGCGGCCATCGCGTGGAGCACAAGGTGGCGCAGCCGTGCTACCAGATGAAGTGCCCCAAGTGCGGCACCACCATGCAGCGGGAATGACGGGTTGCCGAGGAGCGCGCACGTATGGCCCAGGGCACTCTCATAGCAGTCTGCGCCAGCACAAGACGAACAGACCCGAAGGTTGACGTCGGCAGCGGCGAGCTCCGCGCCGGACATGGCCTTGTGGGCGACGCCCACGCGGGCACCGGCGCTTTTGAGGTGAGCCTTATCGCCTATGAGAGCATCCTGCGGGCGCGCGACGAGTTCGGCATAGACGCGCGCCCCGGGTGCTTCGCCGACAACTTCGCCGTCCAGGGGCTGGACTTCGGCGCCATTCGCGTGGGCGACCGAATCCTCATCGGCCGGGCGATCCTAGAAGTTGTCCAGATCGGGAAGCCGCCCGATGCCCCGCACACGTATGACTTTCACGGCGTTTCGCTCCTGCGACAGGAGGGCGTGTTCTGCCGCGTCCTGCAGGGCGGGCGCGTCCAGCGCGGGGATCGCGTGGCGCACATCGCCGTCGGCCGCGAAGACCCTCGCACCGCAAACCAACCGAAGGAGCAACCTGAATGAGAATCGTCGTCGCCAGCGGCAAGGGAGGGACGGGCAAAACCCTCGTAGCGACCAGCCTGGCGCTGGCTGCAGCCGAGCAGGGACAGGTTACGCTCCTGGACTGCGATGTAGAGGCTCCCAACGCAGCCCTGTTCCTAAAGCCGACCCTGAACCGTCGGGTTGAGGCGGTCAGCCTCATCCCCGAAGTGGATGCCGGACGTTGCACCCTGTGCGGGAAATGCGGCAAGGTGTGCCAGTATCATGCGATTGCCGTGCTCCCCCAAAAGGTGATGGTGTTCCGCGAACTGTGCCACGGGTGCGGCAGTTGCGCGGTGAACTGCCCAGAACATGCCATCTCCGAGATTCCGTTCGCCATTGGTTTGCTGGAGTTTGGGCGCGCGGGCGAGATGGCGTTTGGCCAGGGCACGTTGAACGTGGGTGAGGCCATGGCGACGCCGGTGATCCGTCAGTTGAAAAAGCAGGCTGCCACGGTGCCGGCGCGCGAGGCAACCCTCACCATCCTGGACGCGCCCCCGGGCACGTCCTGCCCGGTGATTGAGACGCTGCGCGGCGCGGACTTCGCCCTGCTAGTTACGGAGCCCACGCCCTTCGGCCTGCACGACCTGAAACTGGCCGCGGAGGTGGCCCGCGATGTGCTGCGGATTCCGACCGGCGTGGTCATCAACAAGGATGGCGTCGGCGACGAGGGCGTGGAGGTCTTCTGCCGCGAGGCCGGAATCCCGGTGCTCCTGCGCATCCCGCTGGATCGGCGCATCGCCGAGGCCTACTCCGACGGCGTGCCGCTCATCCACGCGCTGCCGGAGTACCGACCTGCCTTTGAGGCGCTTCTGGCCCATATCTGCGAGAACGTCCGGGGGAGGGCCGCATGAAGCAAATCGTGATCCTCAGCGGCAAGGGCGGCACCGGCAAGACGACGGTTGCCGCGGCGCTGGCCCACCTGGCTTCGCAGAATGGGAACGTTGTCATGGTGGACGCCGACGTGGACGCCTCCAACCTGGAACTGGTGCTGACGCCCGTCATTCAAGAGCAGGGTGATTTCTCATCGGGCAAGAAGGCTGTCATTGACCCGGTCCTGTGCACCGCCTGCGGAAGGTGCGCCGAACTCTGTCGGTTTGACGCCATCATCCCGGGCGCGGACGCCTACCGCGTGGACAATCTCGCCTGCGAAGGGTGCGCGCTGTGTTACTACCAGTGCCCCACCGACGCGATTCGCATGGAGGAGGTCGTCTCCGGCAGGTGGTTCCGGTCCGAGACGCGCTTCGGGCCGCTGTTTCACGCGCGGCTGTACCCGGGCGAGGAGAACTCGGGCAAACTCGTTACATTGGTGCGGCAGAAGGCGATGCACGTGGCCCGCGCCACCCAGGCCGACTGGGTCATCATAGACGGCTCGCCGGGCATCGGCTGCCCGGTGATCGCGGCGGCCACGGGCGCCGACGTGGCGGTGCTCGTCGCCGAACCCACGCTCTCGGGCATCCACGACCTGGAGCGCATCCTGACGACAACGGAGCACTTCCGCATCCCGGCGCTGGTCTGCGTGAACAAATCCGACATCAATCCGTCGCGCACGGCGCAGATCGCCGATTTCTGCAAAGCCCGCGCCATCCCGCTCGTGGCCGAAATTCCTTACGATGACGCCGTTACGCGGGCAATGGTCCGCGGGCAGACCGTTACCGAGTTCGGCGACAGCGCCGTGGCGCAGCAGATCAGGCGCGTTTGGAATGCCGTTCGGGACTCGCTCCATCAAGGGAGGTGAACACCATGTGTCAAGCAACCGTATTCTTGCGTCGCGGCGACCAGAAGGAAGAAGTTATGCGCGATGTCATCTTGCTTCAGGAAGTGGATGGCGGGGTGCGCATCCAGAGTTTCTTTGACGCGCCCGTTACGCTGCGCGCCCGCGTGCGGGAGATTGACTTCCTGAAGCACAACGTTACCCTGGAGCCGCTAGAGCAGGAGGAGTGAGACAATGGCCAACTTGGACGACCTGAAGAAACTGGCGGTACTGCTGCCCCACTGGACCGAGCACAACGCGGAGCACGCGGAGGAGTTTCGCGAGTGGGCGCAGCGGGCCGAAGCGGCCGGGCGTGGCGAGGCCGCGGCGCACATTCGCGCTGCCGCGGCGGCGTTGGAGCAGGCCAACCAGGCCCTTGCCGCCGCGCTGTCCATTCTGCGCGGCGGGGCGTAGGGCGAGGTCAGCATGCGTGCACGTTGCCGATGTGAAGGGCCGCCATGCGATGACGACGCCGTGCGGCCGCGGCGGATTCGCCGATTCGTGGAGCCGGCAGTCCTGCTGCTACTCCACGACCAGCCAACCCATGGCTACGGCCTGGCCGAGGGGCTGGCGCGCCTGGGCCTGGACACCTATCCCGTGGACCAGAGCGTTGTCTATCGCGTCCTGCGCGACCTGGAGCAGGCGGGCATGATCGTGTCCGAATGGGATACCGAAGAGACCGGCGGCCCGCCACGCCGCGTCTATCGGCTCACCGACGCAGGCGACGCCCACCTCAAGGCATGGGTGGAGGAACTCCGCGCCACCGACCGCGTCCTGCACCTGTTCCTGGACGCCTACGACCGCCACATGGAGAACGGGCAGGGTGAGTTCCACGAATCGGGAGAGGAATGCACATGAGAACCGCAGAGGCAACGGACGACGAGACAGCCCGCGCCTACTTTTTACAGGGACGACGCACTTCCGAAAGTGAATCGCACCCTGCTCACCGACACAACACGGAACCGCGCCCACCTTTCGGTCGCTAGCGCGGACCCAACCAAATGGCTACACCAGGGCAGAGCGCCGCGCGGAAACCGCTCACGGCGATTGGCCCTACATCTTACCATAAGGAGAACACAACATGAAGATCGCATGCATCACAGACGACGGCATCACCATCAGCCAGCATTTCGGGCGCGCGCCCTACTACGCCGTGCTGACCGTGGAGAACGGCCAGATTGTGGCCCGCGAACTGCGCGACAAAATGGGCCATAATCAGTTCGTCCACCAGGAGCACGCCGAGGTTCCCGGCCAGCGCCACGGCACCGACCCGGCCAGCCACGACAAGCACATCCGCATGGCGAACGCCATCGCCGACTGCGAGGCGCTGCTGTGCCGCGGCATGGGCTGGGGCGCCTACGACAGCATGAGGCGCATGGGCATCAAGCCGGTGGTTACGGACATCGCGCGCATTGACGACGCCGTGCTCGCATACGCCAACGGCACCATCGTGGATCACACCGAACTCTTGCACTAGCCCGGCCTATGGCAGCGACATCTGTACCAGCGCCACCGTTGCGGCAGCGCCTGTGGGAGGTGGCCGCGCTGTTCCTGAAATTGGGCACCATCTCCTTCGGGGGGCCGGCGGCGCACATCGCGCTTATGGAGGCTGAGACAGTCCGCAGGCGCAACTGGCTCACCCGCGAGTACTTTCTGGACATGCTCTCGGCCACAAACCTGGTACCCGGCCCGAACGCAACGGAGATGGCCATCCACATCGGCTATCTGCGGGCCGGGTGGCCGGGCCTGCTGGTGGGCGGCGCGGCGTTCATGCTTCCGGCGGCGCTCATCTCCGGCGCGCTGGCATGGCTCTACGTAACCTACGGCTCGCTGCCCCAGGTCGGCGCCATCTTCTACGGGATCAACCCCGCGATCTTGGCAATCGTCGTGGCGGCAACCTACCGTCTGGGCAAAACGGCCATCCGAGACTGGCGACTCGCCGCGCTGTCCGCGGCATGCCTGGCCGCCGCGCTGCTCGGCGTGGACCAGGTCGTCGTCCTGCTGGCGGCCGGGGTGGCGGGAATCCTGCTCTACGCGGGGCCGTGGCGGGCGGGCGCCGCGTCCCTCGTCCTGATTGCGCCCGGCCTGCCTGCGCTGCTGCCCGCGGGGGCGCTGACCGCCCAGGATCGGCTGCCCGCCCTGGCGCTGTTCTTCCTGAAGGTCGGCGCGCTACTCTTCGGCAGCGGCATGGTGCTCTTCGCCTTCATCCAACACGACGTGGTGAACCGCCTGGGATGGCTCACCCAGCGGCAGTTGGTGGATGCCATCGCCGTGGGGCAGATGACGCCGGGGCCGGTGCTGTCGTCGGCCACGTTCATCGGGTATCTCGTGAGCGGGTGGGCCGGCGCGGTGGTGGCGACGATCGCCGTGTTCCTGCCGTCGTTCTTCATCACCGCGCTCCTGGGCAAATACCTGCCGAAGGTGCGGAATTGGGCCTTGGGGCAGGCATTTCTGAAGGGCGTGAACGCCGCCGTGGTGGCGCTCATCGTCGCCGTCGCCATCGGCCTGGCGCGCTCGGCGGTCCCGGACATCCCAGCCGCGGCCATCGCGGCGGCCAGCCTGGTCCTGCTCCTGCGGTATCGGGCCGAGACCTGGTGGTTGGTCGCGGGCGGCGCGGCGTTGGGCCTGGTCCGACTCCTGCTGTTCGGGTAAAGTCGCAGACAACGAGCGACGCACCTTCTTCCGGTGCGCCGCTCGCTTCTCTTCTCTCCTACGCCGCGGGCTCGGCGTCCCGCTGCTTTCGGGCGCGCTTGATGTGGCTGTACACGTACCACGCCACCAGCGCCACGAGGACGATGAGGATGGGGATGTCAAACGGACGCATGGCCTCGCGCACCTGCACCCAGTGCTCGCCGAACACGTACCCCAGGTAGGCCAGCACGCCCGACCAGAGGAACGAACCGGCGAACGCCAGCGCGGTGAACTTGGCGAAGTTCATCCGCGCCATCCCCAGCGGCAGCGAGATGAACGTCCGCACCACGGGCAGCAACCGCGAGAAGAAGGCCGTCGCCTGCCCGTACCTCGCGAACCACTTGTCGGCCACTTCCATATCGTGGCGCGAGATGAGGACGTACTTGCCGTACTTCTCCAGCAGGGGCCTCCCGCCCAGCGCGCCGATCCAGTAGGTGATGATGGAGCCGATGGTGCAGCCCAGCCCGCCGTAGAACGCGGCCCACAGCACGTGCCACGCCGAAAGCCCCTTCGCCTGCACCAACATCCAGCCCGACAGGGGCATCGTTACCTCGCTGGGCAGGGGGATGCAGGCGCTTTCAATCGCCATGGCCGCCACAACGCCCGGCCAGCCGATGGTGTTGAAGAGATTGTACAGGAAGTCCACGATTTGCTGCTCTATCGCGTGCATGGGTTTCCGGTCTCCTTGTCGGGATGTAAACTCGGCGCGCTACTTGGGCATGGCCTTCAGGCGCTCGTAGGCCGGGCGCACCTTGGGCACGGGCCACGACGGGTAGGTGATGGCCCACCAGTACTGCTCGTCGTTCTCCGTCCAGTCCGGGTTGGCGATATAGATGAGGCTCATCAGGCCAATCCACGGCTGCCAGTGCTGTTTGGCCCACTGATACGCGCGCACCAGGTAATCGGCCTGTTCCTCCTCGGACACGGCGTGCCAGCGGTAGGGGGAATCGGGGCGCGGGTCGGTCGTCCACCCGAATTCCAGCACCACCACCTGTTTGTCGGCGTCGCCGGCCTCCACCATGATGCGGCGCAGGTCTTCCACATGGCGGAAGCAGTAGATGCGCTTCATGTTCTCGGGCGAGGGGTCGTTGTTGGTGAGCACCGGGTCGCGGGCCACGTCGGCCGGATCGGCTTCGGGCGGGGCCTTGTATCCCGCGCCGTGCACGCCCAGGAAGTCAAAGTAGGGCTTCGCTCCGGCGGCGTACATGCCCCGCACGAACTTCTCGTCGGGCATCGCCACGGCGTCGTCGCGCGTCGTGGGGGCCAGCCCGGCCGACACCACAAACGCATTGGGATCGGCCTGCTTGATGCGCGTGTAGGCCACCTTGAGCATGCGCGCGTAGGCCGCGGGATCGGGCGGCTGGTCGCCCCATTCGCGCGACAGGTTCGGCTCGTTCCATATCTGGTAGGCGTCCACCAGGCCCTTGTAGCGGCTGGCCATGGCGTACAGGAAATCGCCGAAGTCGTTGAAGTCGCGCACGGGGCCGTTGCTGCCTTTGGCCCATTCCGGCGCGGTGTCCACGCGCACCAGCAGTTTGAGGCCATATTGCTCCGACTGGGCCACGATGCGGTCGGTGCGCGACCAGTCGTACTGGCCCTTGCCCGCGCCCTCAATGTCGTACCAGGCGAAAATCTGCTTGATCCACGTGAACCCGGCGTCGCGCACATAGCCCATATCGCGGTCGGCGACTTCGGGCCGCCACCAGCCGAAAATCTGCATCCCGTAGTCGGGCGAGTTCATGCGCGGCGCGGGGATGCGCGTGGGCTTGGGCGTCGGCGTCGGGGCGGGCGCGGTGGCCGTCGGCGCGGGGGTATCCGTCGGGGCCGGCGTCGCGGTTGGCGCGGGCGTGTCCGTCGGCACAAACGCCAGCGTGGACGTGGGGGGCAGCGGCGTGGCCGTGGGCGGCGCAACCGTCGCGGTTGCCGGCGGGCGCGGCGTCTTCGTCGGCGTCGGCGCCACGCTAGCCGCGGGCTGGTAGATGAACACGGCCCACACGGCGAACAGAATCGCCAACACCAGCAGAAAGACGACGGCGACCGTCGCCACCTTCAGCCATTTTGTCTCGGGCTGTGGTTCAGGCTCCAGCCCGTCAATCGGTTGCCAGCGTTGTCTTCGCATGCTGCTGCCTCACCTCAGAATTGGAACGCAAACAGGATGCGGGTAGAAACCTCACCCCCGCCTTCGGCTTCCCCCTCTCCGCAAGCGAGGGACTCCGGCCAGGCCCCGCACTCGCCCCCAGGGCGTTCGCAACCGCGCAACTCGCGCCGCACCCAACCTCACCCCCGCCTTCGGCTTCCGTCTCCGCAAGCGGGGGGCTTCGGCCAGACCCCGCACTCGCCCCAGGGCGTTCGCGACCGCACAACTCGCGCCGCACCCAACCTCACCCCCGCCTTCGGCTTCCCTCTCCGCCTGCGGAGAGGGGGATTGAGGGGGTGAAGTCAGACCGCGCCGCACCCAACCTCACCCCCGCCTTCGGCTTCCCCCTCTCCGCAGGCGAGGGACTCCGGCCAGACCCCGCACTCGCCCCAGGGCGTTCGGCTTCCCCCTCTCCGCAAGCGGAGAGGGGGATTGAGGGGGTGAGGTACGGTCATCCCCATTCAACGCAAAGCACGGGTCAGGATTGGCCCGTGCTCCGCGCGTGCAAATGCTCGGTTATCCCCTTACTTGGGCATGCTCGCCAGCGCCGCGTAGGCGGGTCGCAGGCTCCAGTCGGCCCGCACGATGCCGAACGCTGCCTTCTCGTCGGCAGGGCCTGCCACCGGCGCGAAGTTCAGGTTCCACAAGAACATGACGCCCACGAACCCCCAGTTCTTGCCCATCTGGTAGGCGCGGACGATGTATTGCGCCTGCTCCGCCTCGGTGTTGTTCGCGGCGTATTCGTAGCCCGGCGCGGGGCCTGCGCCCAGGTTCTCGGTGCTGGCCCACCCGAATTCGGTAACCCAGATGCGCTTGCCCGAATCGCCGTACTTGATCATCACGTTGCGGTACTGCTCCATGGTGGCGCGGAAGAACCAAGACCGATGCCCCTTGCACCCGCCCTCGTTGGGGTCGTTGTACCCCACGGTCGCATCGGGCGGGTTGTTGTAGCCGCTGGGGTGCGCGCCGACGGCGTCGCAGTAGTTCTTCAGGCCATTCTGGTACATCTCTTCCAGGTAGATAGCGTCGTCCACAGCGGTATCGTAGTCGTGCCAGCCGGTGGGCGTGAGCGCGCCGCTGACGACGATGGCGTTGGGGTCGGCCGCCTTGATGGCCCGATAGGCCCGCTTGAGCAACTCCATGTAGGCGGCGGCGCTGAGTTTGTGCCCCCGACCACCCCACTCGTAGTACAGGTTCTGCTCATTCCAGACCTCGTAGGCCTGCACCTTGCCCTTGTAGCGCGCGGCGACCTGGCCGATGAAGCGGGCGTACTCGTCGGGGTTGGCGGGCGGCCCGGCCACGCTGAAATCCGAGTCGCCTGGGCGCGCCCACCGCGGCGCGGTTACCACACTCAGCATGATCTTCAGGCCGTTGGCGGAGCAGTTGTTGACCATGCGGTCCAGTTCGCCCCAGTCAATCTGGCCCTGCTCCTTCTCCATGTCCGCCCAGCGCACCTGCTGCTTGACCCATGAGAAGCCCAGGCCCTTGATGGCCCCGATGATGCGGTCGTGATCGCCCTGGCTGAAGAAGTGCGCCTGGATGCCGTAGCCGAAGAACCCGCCCACCTTGGGCGCTGCCGGCGCGGCGGCCTTCGGCGCGGGCGTAGCCGTCGGCTTGGGCGTCGGCGTCGGGGTGGGAATCGGCGTGGGCGTAACAACCTTCAGGGCGACGCGGTCGCCGCGCCCGCTCACCGTGCGGCCACCGTCGAGCGAAATCCCCGCGGCCACCACGTACTCGCCCGGCTGATCGGCGGTGAACGTGTACGCGCCGTCCTGGAGCGAGCGAGTCGCCTCGGCCACGGGACCATCGCCGCCCTGCACCGTATAGACCAGCGTGAACTCGCTGGGCTTGACGCTGGCCGCCTGGTCGGCGCGGTACTGCTCCAGGGCAGCGGCCATCCTCTGCTCCACGGGGTCGCCGCTGATGTCCGTCAGGAAGACGCCCCCGATGCGGTACGGCGCCAGCGTCTGGAGTTTGCGGGCCAACGCGGCCCCGTCGTCAATCCAGACGGTGTGCTTCGCGCCCTGCGCGTCGGCGTACTCATAGACGTAGGCGTCGGTGGCCGGGTCCAACGCGATCTTCGCCTCGGGCGAGAGGCCGGCGGTCAGGGTAATCGTCTGACCGGGCAGCACCTCCACCGAGCCGCCCTGCACGGCCAGGCGGCTCAACGGGAGCAACGCATCGGACATGGGCAGATGCTGCGCCCCCGCCGCGGACACGTCCAGGCTCATGGCGCAGAACTCCACGGCCAGTTTCTGGCGCGGGACCTGACTGACGGCCCATGCCAGCATCTGATCCAGCGCGCCCCCCACGACGCACGCCTTCGGGTCCGAAGGGGCCGCAAAACGCACGACGTCGGCCCGCTGGCCCAGCGCCGCCCAGTCGTAAGGGCTGGTGTCCCAGGCGTCGCCAGCGGCCACCGGCGCGGGCACTCGGACGGCCAGCGTCGCCCCGGCCTGGTGCAGGGCCGCAGCCAGGTCGCCCACGAAGTCGCTGAAGCGGTCGGTCAGCCCCGCGTCAAAGCCACGGTAGTCCAGCGTAACTCCGGCGTGTTTGCCGTCGGTTACCCACTTGACAACGGCGGCAATGTGGGCCGCCATGCGCGTCTCGTCCCCCAGGATGGCGTCCAGCGTGGCATAATCGGCCTGGCCGTTATCATCCACATTGGTCAACAGCGGCAGGCCCGCCCACGGAGACACGGAAATCTCCGAAGCGCCTGCGCGGAACACGGGCCGTACCGACCCATCCGGCGCGGGCGAGAGCGCGTTGGCCGACGGCGTCCCGGCCGCCCCCACCGCGGCGCTGCTGCCGCTCACCCCCGACGACGAACTCACCTTGGCCGCAGGCTGGGCCAGCGCCACCAGAAACGCCGCCGGCGCTTGGGGCAGTTCCGCCGTGATGATGTCCTGGTCGGGGTGGACGGTGGACGGGAGCCACCGCCACGTCATGCCGGTCCACTCGTAGAGGTCCAGCGCCTGCACAGGCTCGGAATCGTTTGGAATGGGGATGGTCAGCGTTACCGGCACGGGCGCGGCCTGCTTGAACCGCAGTTGGTAGAGCGGGCTGCGCGGCGCGATGGTCTGCGGCAGGGCGCTGGCGGCTTGGGCCAGTTCGTCGCCCGCCCGGCCGGCCAGGAACTGCTCACGAGGCACCGATGAGAAGCGCGCCTTCAGAACCTTGCCCGGAAGCCCTGCAGGGATGCGGACGACCGTCCCGTCCGGGTCCTCCAGCGTCGCGCCATCGTACCGGACGGCCGTCCAGCCGATGTCGGAGATGCGCGTTACGACTCGGAACGGTGGCAGCAGCAGGCTCGCGACCAGCAGCAGCGGGATGATCGCGAAGGTTACGATCGGCTCCGCCCGCTGGCCCGAGAGGTACTTCCAGATGGAGTTGCTCTTCTGCATGTCTTCATCACTCCTCTTGCGGTGTGGTGATGCGTGCGCACGGTCTTGCTGGCAAAATCCGGGTTGCCTATCGTTGACTCTCGCCCAGGGTCGCCTGGAGCGTGAGCGTCTGACCATAACGGTTCACGTGGAGCGTAACCGTCTCTCCCGGCTGGTGGTGCAGGAGAACGTTCAAGAACGGGTGCTCGCTGTCCAGCGTCTCGTCGTTGATGGCCAGGAGCACGTCGCCGGGCTTCAGGCCGGCACGGTCGGCCGGAGACCCCGCGACCACCCGCACGACCAGCGTCCCCTGCGTAACCGACAGGCCGTAGTAGGTGGCCATGCCGGGCGTGAGTTCCACGTGGCTAATGCCCAGGTAGGGCCGGCGGACATAGCCGTACTGGATGAGTTGCGCGGTTACCATTCGCACCGTGTTGCTGGGGATGGCGAACCCCAGCCCCTCGGCCACGTCCAGCGTGGTGCCGTCGCCGCGGATGATGAGCGTGTTGATGCCGATGACCTGGCCCTGAAGGTTGACCAGCGGGCCGCCGCTGTTGCCGTGGTTGATGGCCGCGTCGGTCTGGATGAGGCCCTCCATCCGGAAGCCCTCACCCATGTCAATGGAGCGGTCCAGGCCGCTGATGACCCCGACCGTTACGGTGTTCTTGAACTCGCCCAGGGCGCTGCCGATGGCGACGACGCGCTGCCCCTGCACCAGGGCGTCGGAGTCGCCCAATTCGGCCATGGGCAGGCCCGGGTCGCCCCGGATGCGCAACACCGCCAGGTCGCTCAAGTCGTCCGCGCCCACCAGTTCCGCGTCGTACTTCTGCCCGCTGGCGGTGATAATGCTGAGCGAGGCGTTGCCCTCCACCACGTGGTTGTTGGTAACTACGTAGCCGTCGGGGGCGATGACAACCCCGCTGCCCAACGACTGGGGCTGGCGCAGGTTGCCGAAGAAATCCCACTGCGGCGTCTTGAGGTTGACCACAGTTACCACCGAGGGCCCCACTTTGGCCGCCACTGCGATCGTGGCCGATTCCTCCTGCACCGTCAGCACGGTGGCCGGGGGCGAAGCAGGCGCGGGGGTCGGCTGCTGGACACCCTGCGGCGTCGGAGTCGGCGGGGGCACGACCGCGCGCGCCGCCATCCAGCGGGCGACGCCGAACCCGGCGACTCCCCCCGCGAGTGTGCCAAAGATCAACGAGAAAATCACTGCCAGCGTTAGCGTCCAACAGCCGGAACGCTCACGGGTCATTACCCCTACCCTCCTTGTGGTAGCGGGTATTCTAGCATAGGCTGTCGGCTTTGGCAAATGCAACGGCGGCTGCGGCCCGGTTCTATTCGGTGTCGGTGAGCAAGGCGCGACGCACTTCCAAAAGCGCGCCGCACCTAGACACGCACGGTCGGGCAGGTACGGAAACCTGCCCTACGCCCGGTATCCACGAATAACGCGAATCCACGCGAATGGAGCATGAACGCAGGCACGTAGGGCGGCTTTCCATGGCCGCCGTACAGGTGCGACGCACTTCCAAAAGTGCGTCGCACCTAGACACGTGGGGCGGGGCAGGTACGGAAACCTGCTCTACCAATCTCCGCGGGAGTGTGCAAACTACCTACCCTTCGTGGCCGTTCGGGTCCTATTGACAACAGGCGAAAACTGTGGTATACTATTACAAATATTACAAGCCTTACATTCCTTACATGTGCAAGGTGGTGCGCGGTGGATCGGTTTCTGACAACGGGAGAGGTGGCCCAGTACTGTCAGGTCTCGCCCGTAACGATTTTCCGCTGGATCAAGGAAGGGAAGTTGCCGGCGCATGCCACGCCCGGCGGTCACTACCGGGTGCGCGCCACGGACCTGCTCGCCTTCCTGGCGAAGCACTCCATCCCCGTGGACACGGAACTGCGGCGCGCGGTGGCGGGCGAGAAGCGCATCCTCGTCGTGGACGACGAGCAGCCCATCGTGGAGACCGTGGTGCGCAACCTCCAGCGTCTCGGCCCGCAATTCCGTTTCGCCACGGCGTTCAACGGGTTTGAGGCCGGCCGGCAGTTGGCGCTCTTCGGGCCGGACCTCATCGTGCTGGACCTGATGATGCCTGGCGTGGATGGCCTGGAAGTTTGCCGCCAGGTGAAAGGAGACCCGTCCACTCGCCACATGAAAATCCTTGTGGTTACCGGCTATAGCAGCGCGGAACAGTTGGCAGCGGCCCGCGCGGCCGGGGCCGACGATTGTCTGCCCAAGCCGTTCTCGGGCGACGAACTCCGCGCCAGGGTGCGCAAACTGCTGGGGATTCCGGCGGCCGGCGAGGCTCCCCTCTCGTAGCACTGGCGGGGCGAATGATGGCTACAGATGGGCGACAGGCTCGGAAACTACTGGATCGGCTGGACGGCGACCTGGCCCGCGCTCACGGGTCGGCCTACGTGCTGGAGGTCGGCCTGTCTGCGCTGATGCAACTGGCGGGCGCCGAATCGGGGCTGGCCGTCGTCATCGCCCCGGAGCAAACCGGCGGCCTGCTTCGCACGTCCGAGGGCGTCGGCGATGAGGAAGCGGGATGTTGGGCGGATACCCTCCGCCGCACCCTGGAGCGCGACGCCGATGTCGTCTCATCCCCGGAGGTCGCGGCGCTGGCCGCCGAGAGGGGCTACTCGTTCTGCCTGCCGGTTCCCTTCGTGTCCGCCGGCTGGACCATGGGCGCGGCCGTCCTCTTGAGCCGAACTCCACTGCGCCTCGCCGCTGCCCAGGCGCGCCGAATCACCGCTGCGCGCGACAAGATCGCCCCGACCCTGGAGCGCACGCGGATGCTGGAGGAACTCCAGGCGCGGGTGCTGGAGTGGAGCCTGCTCATGCGCATCGGGCAGGAGATTGCCTACAGGCCCGACACCACCCTGCTCCCGCGCGCGGTCTCCCTGGTTGCCAGCACGTTCGGCTACGAGCAGGTGGCCTTTCTCCGCGAGCAGGAGGGCGTCCTGTGGGTAGAGGCCCTCGCCGGAAAGTCGCTGGACGGGTGGAAATCGGGCCGCGCCGTCGCGGCACGGGATGGTCTGCTGGGGCGCGGGTTGGGCCTGGACGAACTGGTATGGGACAACAACCTGGCTGCGTCGCCCCACGTCCCCAGGCGATCTCGCTCGGAGATTCTCGTGCCCGTGCGCCTCGGTTCGGAAGTGTTGGGGCTGCTGGATGTGCGCGCCTCGTCCGCGGGCGCGTTCACCCAGCGCGACCCAGGGGTGCTCAAGTCCGTGGCCGACCAACTGGCCGTCGCCCTGCAGAACCAGCGGCTGCTCTTGCAGGCGGAGAAGCGCGCCGCCTACCTGGAATCCGTGGCGCGCATCGGCCAGGAGGTGGCCGCGATCCTGCGCACGCCAGACCTGCTGCGGCAGGCGGTGGAATCGGTGGGGCGCAGGCTGGATTACGAGCGCGTGGCGGTCTTCCTGCTGGACGAGGCCGCGACCGCGGCTTCGCTGGTGGCCGAGTACGACCACGGCGAGGTGCGGGCCTACGATCCGCCGGCGGTCTCGGCGGGGGTGGACGAAGAGCGGCAGGTGTCGCGGGCGGCGCGAGAGGGCCAGGCCGTGCGGCGCGAGGGGGAAGCATCGGGAACGGAGGGAAGTTTCCCCACGCAGGCCGAACTGTGTGTGCCGATTCGTTTTCGCGGGCGCGTCGTCGGCGTGCTGGACATCGGGACAGACCGTCGGGATGCGTTCGGCCCGGATGAGGTCGGCGCGCTATCGTTGCTGGCCAACCTCATCGCCGCGACCCTGGAGAACGCGCGGCTCTACGAGCGCGAGCGGCTCACGGCGTCGGAACTGGCCGAGCGCAACCTGGCTCTCGTGCGCGCGCAGGCCCGTGTCGTCCGCGCGGAGCGCCTGGCGGCCATCGGCCAGTTGGGGCTGGCCGTCAAGCACGAGATCAACAACCCCATGACGGCCATCCTGGGCAATGCGGAGTGGCTGATGGAGCAGGAGACGGGCCTGTCGGAGGAGGGCAGGCGCGCGCTCCAACTTGTGCACGACATGTCGCTGCGCGTGCGCGACATCGTGGCCCGCCTGGAAGGTGTGGACGACGTGCGCCGCCCGTATCTGGAAACGGAGATGATAGACCTCACGGGACGAAATAAGCCAGAACCCGACGAGCAAGATTAGGCTGCCCGTAAGCAGAAAGAAACCCGCCCTGACCGGCGGGTTTCTTTTCGTCTTCGCGGCTACTCGGTGAAGCGAAACTTGATGAGCGCCCACAGAGCGGGCAGGCCGTCGCGCCAGGGCGAGAGTTTCTTCTCCTGGCGCGGCGTGTACGAAATCGGCACCTCGTAGATGCGGTGGCCGCGCTTGAGAATCTTCGCCGTTACCTCCGCCTCCAGGTCAAACCGATTGCACGTGATGCGGAAACTCTGCATCAGTTGCCGGTCCACCAGTTTGTAGCACGTCTCCATGTCGTGGATGCGCGAGCCGTAGATGAGGTTGGTGGCCCATGTCAGGAATTGGTTGCCCAGGCGGATGAAGGGCTTCTGGCCCTTGAGAGATCGCACGCCATAGACCACCTTGGCGTTTTCGGCCACCATCTTGTCCACCAGTTTGTGGTAGTCTTCGGGATCGTACTCCAGGTCGGCGTCCTGGATGAGGATGGCGTCGCCCTGGGCGGCGGCGATGGCGGTGCGGATGGCCGCGCCCTTGCCCTGATTCTTGGGATGGTGGATGACGCGCAGGCCGGGGATGTCCAGGCGGTCCAGAATCTCGCCCGTCCCGTCGCTGGAGCCGTCGTTCACCACGATGATTTCCTTGTCCACGTCCACGGCGGCCACGCGGCGGATAAGCGCCTCTACGGTGGGGGCCTCGTTGTAGGCCGGAATCAGCACGGAAAGTTTCACGATCTACCTCCAGAGTTCGTTGGCCGGCCCATTTAGCCCCAGGTTGACCAATTTGTCAAAAAGAGGCTTGCCGGTCTGCCAATCCCACCCCCGCTGGCGGTAGAATTCGGGCAGGAGGGTGTCCATGTCGGGGACGTGGCCCTCGGTGCCGCCTTCGGCCAGCGGCCTGAGCAAGGCGGGGGGCAGGCGGTCGTCGTCGCGGGTTGCGCCCAGGCGGTTGGCGATGGCGCGCTTCAGGTTGAAGACGCGCTCGCCGGTGAGGAGCAGGTCGTCGGGCGACAGGTCGCGGCCCGTTACGGCGGCGTACAGCGCCCGCCATCGGTGGGAGCCGTAGAAGGCGTTGGAACAGGCGATGAGCGAATTGGTGAAGGCGTGGTAGTTCTGCATGCGGATGACGACGCCCACCTTGTCGGCGCTTTGGTCAAAGCGGTCGCCGGCGAAGATGCCCAGTTCGGCCTGCTCCTGGCCCAGGTCCACCATGTAGATGTCGGCGTCCATGTGCGAAGCGCCGCGGGGGCCAGTGGCATACACCAGGGCCATGCCGATGTTGGCGCGGGGGTCGTGCATGGGCACCTCCAGCCCCTTCACGTGCACGGCCCAGTCCTCCACGCCGAACCGCCGGGCCAGGGCCAGCGCGCCGTCGGCCAGGAGCGCGCCAAACCCTTCCCTGCGGGCGATTCTCGGGATGAGGGCGATGGCCGGCCCCAGGTCGCCCCATTGCAGGCGGAGGCCGTCGGTGTCGCGCTCGGTGAGCACGCCCGATTCAAACATCTGGTACGCCAGCGCCAGCGTAACGCCGCAGGAGATGGTGTCCAGGCCGTGGACGTTGCACAGGTGGTTGGCCCGCGCCACCGCCTCCAGGTCGGCGCAGTCCAGCAGCGATCCGAAACTGGCGATGGTCTCGTATTCGGGGCCGTCCACGCCCGGCGTGGCCCACGGGTCGCGGGTGGGCGCGGTCCGCCGCCCGCAACCGATGGGGCAGCGGAAGCATGAAGCGCGGCGCTGGAGGATGGTCTCGCTCATGGTGGGGCCGCTGATGTCCAGCGCGTTGGGGAACACCCCGCCCATGAAGTGGCGGCTGGGCATGTCGCCGATGTCGGCCTGGAGCATGACGCCGTTGGCCGTGCCCATGAGCCGAAACACCTGGCTGGCGGGGTCCTCCTGGATGAACGCCGCGATGTCTTGCACGGCGGCGCGCAGGGCATCGGGGTCGGCCACGGGGACTTTGGCGTGGCCCAGGACGGCGACGGCCTTGAGGTTTTTGGCCCCCATGACCGCGCCCATGCCGGTGCGGCCCGCCGCCCGCCCGTGATCGTTCATGATGGCGGCGTACTTCACCCGCGACTCGCCCGCCGCGCCGATGCACGCCACGCGCGTTCGTCGGTCGCCCATCTCCTCTTTCACGACGCGCTGCGTCTCGTAGGCGTCCAGCCCCCACAGGTGCGCCGCCGGCCGCAGGGCGGCTTTGCCGTCGGCCACGGCGAGGTACACCGGCTCGGGCGCGCGCCCCGTGATAACGATGCCGTCGTAGCCTGCGAATTTGAGTTCAGGCCCCCAGAACCCGCCGGAGTTGGACTCGCCCCACAATCCGGTGAGCGGGGAGCGGGCGCAGACCACGAATCGGCCCGCCGAGGGCGCGGCAGTGCCGGTAAGGGGGCCGGTCATGAAGACCAGCGGGTTTTCTGGCCCCAGGGGGTCTATGTCGGGCGTCAGGTGCTCCCACAAGTAGCGGGCCGCCAGCCCTGCTCCTCCGATGAACTGCGCCGCCCAGTCGGGGTTGATGTCCTCGTCGCGGATGTCTCCGGTGGTCAGGTTCACGCGCAGAATCTTTCCCATGTAGCCGCCCATGGCCGGCATCCTCCTTGCGGGTTGTCAGAACGTTACGGGCGTGCCGTGATACACGCACCAGAACAGGCGGACGAACTCCTCGGTCTCGGGGACGCGCGGGCTGGTGATGGTGCAGGGGTCCTGCGACGCGTTGTCCACCAGGAGCGGCAGGCCCGCCGCGAATTCCCCTTCGGCGATGCCAATCTCCTTGAGCGAGCGGGGGTGGCCGATCTCCCGCACCAGTTGGTGCACGGCGTTGACCAGAGCGTCGGCGCCCTCCTTGCCCGAGGCGGTCGTGAGGCCCAGGTAGCGGGCCAGCGCGGCCAGGTTGTCGGGCATGCCGTTGGCGGCGAACTCCAGTGTGTAGGGCAGGCAGATGCCGATGAGCCGACCGTGGGGCGCGTGGAACATCCCGCCCAGGGCGTGGGCCATGCTGTGGCAGATGCCGATTTGGGCGTTGCCCAGCCCCAGGCCCGCGATGGTGGCGGCGTTGTGCATGTGCTCGCGGGCTTCCTCGTCGTGGGGGTTCTTGCACGCGCGCGGCAGGTAGGTCAGCACGAGTTCCGTGGACTTGATCATCAGGCCGTCGGTGAAATCGTTGCGCCACGCCCCAACGAAGCATTCTATGGAATGCGCCAGCACATCCATGCCCGTGTCCCGCGTGATGGCGGTCGGCAGGTTGAGCGTGAAGATGGGGTCCACGATGGCGAAATCGGCCAGGCCCTCGGGCGAGCCGAGGACGAGTTTGCGGTGGCTGGCCTCATCGGTGAGCACCACGCCCCATCCCACGTCGGCGCCGGTGCCGCTGGTGGTGGGGATGGTAACGAGGCGAATCTCTTTGCTCAGGTTCAGCGGCTCCAGGGGGCTAATCCCATCCACGGGCAGGTCGGGCCGCTCGTAGAGGACGCGGACGGTCTTGGCGGTGTCCATGGCGGAGCCGCCGCCCAGGCCGATGATGAGGTCGGGCTTCACCTGGCGGGCGACCTCGGCCCCGCGCAGGGCCAGTTCCAACGTCGGCTCCGCGCGGACCTCGGCGAAGAGGGTGTAGGCGACGCCCGCCTGTTCCAACCTGCGCGTTACCAGATCCACAAGCCCCAACTGCACCAGGGCGGCATCGGTGATGATGAGCGCCTGGCGCGCGGGAATCTCAACCAGGTAGTCCAACGATTCAGGCCCAAAGATGATTTGCGGGCTGCGGAAAAACCACATACTCACCTCCACGGGACGATTTGGGTCCCAAGCAACGCCGATACGGGCAGGGGGCGAACGCTGGGTTCGCCTCCTGCGGCTACGGCTGGCCGATGTTGGGCTGCGGGCCGCAGGTCAAAGGCACGCGCGCCGCGGGGATGCTGCGGCAATCAGGCCCACTCGGTGGGCACGAGCGCGCAGCACTTGACCAGTTCCTGCGCCGCCTTGACGTTCTTCATGATCATCGTCATGTTGCCCTTGAGTTTCAGTTTGCGCGTCATCAGGCCCTGAATCGGGTCCAACTCGGCCTTGATGACCTTCACCCAGGTGTCGTAGTTGGCGCTCATCACAAAGGCGGGGTTCATCTCGCTCGGGTCGGTGATGCCCTTGGCGAGGCGGCACTTGCCGTGCCACAGGTCCATGTACAGGATGGCCTGCTGGGTCAGGGGGCCACCTGGCTCTACGATGAAGTAGAAATCCCCCTCCCAGTTCTTGGCGGCCTCGGCGTAGGACGGGCTGTTGTTGAGGGCCTCGCAGAGCGCGACCACCCATTCGTGAGACGGAAACTTCGGCATGGCGACCTCCTCATGTAAGGATTTGGGAATCGGGCGCGAACCGATAGGAGCCGCCTGGCAGCGGCCGTGGCGGGTGCAGGACTTGGGGCGCCGGCTTCGGCGGGCGCTGCGCTGTGCGCGGACGCATCATCGGCGATCCTCCTCGGCGCGGTGAACACGTGAAACATTATACAAGGCACATGCGGGCGATGTCAACTCGTCCGCGAGGCGGGTATGGAAACCTGCCCTACGCGCGCTAGAAGGGATTCTCACCGCCGAGAGCACCGAGAACGCGGGGTTTTCAGGGAAATCTCTGCGGTCTCCGCGCTCCGCGGTGAATCCGGTTCCGTAGGGCGGCTTTCCATACCCGCCGCACAGGTGCGACGCACTTTCGGAAGTGCGTCGCACCTGGTCTTCTCTCCGCCAAGAACACCGAGGGTTCAGGGGAAATCTCTGCACCTTTGTGTGAAACAGTATTCTCGCACAAAGACACGAAGGCACAGAGGGTTTCTCCGCGTCTTTGTCCCTCTGTGTCTCTGTGCCTTTGTGTGAAACTTTATTCTCACACAAAGACACGAAGGCACAGAGGGTTTCTCCGTGTCTTTGTCCCTCTGTGTCTCTGTGCCTTTGTGTGAAACTTTATTCTCACACAAAGACACGAAGGCACAGAGGGTTCCTCCGCGTCTTTGTCCCTCTGCGTCTCTGTGCCTTTGTGTGAAACTTTATTCTCACACAAAGACACGAAGGTACAGAGGGTTTCTCCGTGTCTCTGTCCCTCTGTGTCTCTGTGCCTTTGTGTGAGACTTTATTCTCACACAAAGACACGAAGGCACAGAGGGTTTCTCCGTGTCTTTGTCCCTCTGTGTCTCTGCGCCTTTGTGTGAAACAGTATTCTCACACACATGGATACACTATCCATCCCCGCGGCGGTTTGACGCGCGGGCCGCTTCGGCCTATACTCACGTCCGGCCGCAAGGGTCAATCTGCCGCAAACGAGGAGCATCGCCGACAACGCCATGATCGCACTCCTGAAACTGCTGCTTGTCTTCGCCGCCGTCATCATCGCGCTCAACCGCCGCGCGGACGTGGGCGCGACGCTGTTGGCGGGAGCCGTGGCGCTGGGCCTGCTGATGGGGCGCGCACCCCAGGTCCTGGCGCTGGACGCATGGAGCGCCGCCACCAGCGCCGAGACCATCCGTCTGGTGGTCATCGTCATTCTCATCCTCACCCTCACCGAGGCGCTGAAAGCCTCCCGCTACATGGAATCCATGGTGCAGTCGCTGCTGGAACTCATCAGCGATGCGCGGGTGGTGCTGGCGATGGTCCCCGCGCTGGCGGGCCTGTTGCCGATGCCCGGCGGCGCCATGTTCTCGGCCCCGATGGTGGGCGAGGTGGGCCGCCACTTCCAGGTGGACAACAACCAGAAAGCCTTCGCCAACTACTGGTTCCGCCACATCTGGGAATACATCATGCCGCTGTATCCGGCGCTGGTGCTCTGCTCCGCACTTCTCGCCGTCCCCCTGGGCACGTTTACGCGCAACCAGTGGCCGCTGACGGTGGCGGCTGTCGCGGCGGGGTGGGCCATCGTCCTGGCCCGCTTCCGCAAGAACGACAGCGACGTGCCCCACACCGACCGCCGCCGAAGCCTGTTGGCTCTGGCGCGCAGCATCTGGCCGGTGCTGCTGGTGGTCGTGGCCACGATGGCGCTGGACGTGGACCTGCTGATCACGCTGCCGGTGGTGCTCGTGATCCTGGGGCTGGCGGCGCGGTTCTCGTGGGCCCAGATTCGCGGCGTGCTGCGGCGGGGGTTGGACTGGCACATCGCCCTGGTGCTCGTCGGGGCGATGGTCTTCAAGCAGGTCATGGAGACCACCGGCGTGGTGGAGCAGGTGTCGGAGACCCTGGCCGCGGCGGGCGTACCACCCCTGGCGATGATCGCCGCCATCCCGTTCATCGTGGGCCTGGCGACGGGCGTTACCACCGCAGCGTTCAGCATCAGCGTGCCGGTGGTGCTGCCCCTGCTGTACGCGGCCGGCGCGCTGCACCTGCCCTACGTGCTGCTGATGTACGCCGGCGGGATGACGGGGCTGATGCTGTCGCCGGTGCACCTGTGCCAGATTCTGACGCGCGACTATTTCCGGGCCGACTGGGGGCGGATGATGCGGCCGGTGCTGTTCGCGCAGGCGGTGGTGATGGCCGTGGCGGTGGCGATTGCGCTGGCGGGCTAGGGCAGGTTTCCGCACCTGCCCGCAGGTCGGCGGCTACGGGAAGCCGCGCTACTTGACCTCACCTAACCCCTCCCGCACCCTCCCCTTTCCTCTCCGCCGGCGGAGAGGAAAGGGGAGGGCTGGGGTGGGGATAGGTGAGGTAGACATCGTGTTTCACACAAAGGCACAGAGACACAGAGACACGGAGAAAACCCTCTGTGCCTTCGTGTCTTTGTGTGAGGATAATGTTTCACACAAGGCGCAGAGATCCGCCCTGAACTCTCGGCGTTCTCGGCGGTGCGAACCCCCGTCTATAGGGGGCTGGCTTTCGCCTGGAGGGAGAGGCGGCGCATGATGTGGCCGCTCTCAAACGCCTTGCCCGTGCCCAGCGCCACGCACAACTGCGGCTCCTCGGCCACGAAGCAGGGCACGCCCGTGGCCTGGGTGAGCATGGCGTCCACCTGGCGCAGGAGCGCGCCGCCGCCCACGATGACCATGCCTCGGTCAATGATGTCGGCGGCCAGTTCGGGCGGGGTCTTCTCCAGCACGCCCTTGACCACGCCGACGATGGCCGCCAGCGGCTCGGCGATGGCCTCGGTTACTTCGCCCGAACTCACCTGGATGGTGCGGGGAAGTCCGGCGACCTGATCGCGGCCGCGCACTTCCATCACCAAATCCTCGTCCAGCGGGAGGGCGCTGCCGATTTGAATCTTGATCTCCTCGGCTGTGGAGTCGCCGATGAGGAGATTGTACTTCTTGCGGATGTAGGCGGCGATGGCCTCATCCAGTTTGTTGCCGCCTACGCGCACGGAGTTGGACACCACGATGTCGTTCATGGAGATGACGGCGGCCTCGGTGGTGCCCCCGCCGATGTCCACGACCATGTTGCCCGTGGGTGTGCCTGTGGGCAGCCCCGCGCCCAGCGCCGCCGCCAGCGGTTCGGGGATCAGGTAGGCCTGCTTGCCGCCCGCCTGGAGGGCCGCATCGCGCACCGCGCGGCTCTCCACCGACGTAACGCCCACCGGCACGCTGATCATCACTTCCGGCCGGAACAGGCGGAACCTGCCGCAGACCTTCTCAATGAAGTAGCGCAACATGCTCTCGGTAACGTCAAACTCGGCGATGACGCCATCCTTGAGCGGGCGCGCCACCTCTATGCTTTCGGGCGTGCGCCCCAGCATGGTGCGAGCCTCGTTGCCCACCGCGACAATCTTGTTCTCCAGCACGGATATGGCCACGATGGAAGGCTCGTGCAGGACAACGCCCTTGCCCTTGACGAACACTCGGATGTTGACGGTTCCGAGGTCCACTCCGATTTGCTTTTCTAGCATGTATGTACCCCTTTTGGTTTCGGTGGAGGCGGGGACGGTTCAGGCATCGCCCCCGCGGGCGAACATGCCGGTTCGCGGGTGAACACGTAGGTTCACGGGTGAACACGTAGGTTCACCCCTACGGATTACCCCGCGGGCGAACACGCCGGTTCGCGGGCGAACACATGGGTTCGCGGGTGAACACGTAGGTTCACCCCTACGGATTACCCCGCGGGCGAACACGCCGGTTCGCGGGCGAACACGTAGGTTCGCGGGCGAACACGTAGGTTCACCCCTACGGATTACCCCGCGGGCGAACACGTAGGTTCGCGGGCGAACACGCCGGTTCGCGGGTGAACACGCCGGTTCGCGGGCGAACACGCCGGTTCGCGGGCGAACACGTAGGTTCACGGGTGAACACGTAGGTTCGCGGGCGAACACGTGGGTTCACGGGTGAACACGTAGGTTCACCCCTACGGATTACCCCGCGGGCGAACACGCCGGTTCACGGGCGAACACGCCGGTTCGCGGGTGAACACGTAGGTTCACGGGCGAACACGTGGGTTCACCCCTACTCGGGCGAACCGATGCCGCCGCGCTTGCGACGGCGCGCGACCTGCAACCGCACCCGCGAGCGGCGCAGGGCGGCGGCCGCCTCGGCCAGGGCCGTAACGTCGCGCTTCTCGGCCAGCAGCGCCTCGGCGCGCCTGCGGGCAGCCTCGGCGCGGGCCACGTCAATCTCCTCGGCCCGCTCGGCGCTGTCGGCCAGGATGGTTACGTGGTCCGGGCCGACCTCCATGAACCCGCCACCGATGGCGATGTACTCGTCCTCCTGGCCCGCCTTGCGGATGACCAGTTCGCCCTCGGCCAGCGCCGTGAGCAAATAGGCGTGGCGCGGCAAGATGCCCAACTGCCCCTCCACGCCCGGCACCAGCACCATATCCACGTCGTCGGAATACACGACGCGCTCGGCGGTGATCACTTCCAGTCTCGTCGTGGGCATTGGCCTGCCCTCGCTTATGCCCGCAGGGTCTCGGCGGTCTTCAGGACGTCCTCTATCGTGCCCTGCATGTAGAACGCCTGCTCGGGCACGTGGTCATGCTTGCCTTCCAGAATCTCCTTGAAGCCGCGCACGGTGTCCTTGATGCTCACGTAGCGCCCTTCGCGTCCCGTGTACGACTCGGCCACGAACATGGGCTGCGACAGGAACCGCTGAATCTTCCTGGCGCGGGACACGACTAGTTTATCCTCTTCGGTCAATTCGTCAATTCCGAGGATGGCGATGATGTCCTGCAGGTCTTTGTAACGCTGGAGCACGCGCTGCACGCCGCGAGCCACGTCGTAGTGTTCCTGGCCCACGATGCGCGGGTCCAGGATGCGCGACGTGGACGCCAGCGGGTCCACCGCGGGGTACAGGCCCTGCTCGGCGATGGAGCGTTCCAGCGAGATGGTGGCGTCCAGGTGGGCGAAGGTGGTTACCGGCGCGGGGTCGGTGTAGTCGTCGGCGGGCACGTACACGGCCTGCATGGACGTGATGGAGCCGCGGCTGGTGGACGTGATGCGCTCCTGGAGTTCGCCCATCTCGGTGCTCAGCGTCGGCTGGTAACCGACGGCCGACGGCATTCGCCCCAGCAGCGCCGACACCTCGGAGCCGGACATGACGAAACGGAAGATGTTGTCAATGAAGAGGAGCACGTCGCGGCCCTCGTCGCGGAAGTACTCGGCCATGGTAAGGCCTGTCAGCCCCACGCGCAGGCGCACGCCGGGCGGCTCGTTCATCTGGCCGAAGACCATCACGGTCTTGTCCAGCACGCCCGAATGTTTCATCTCGTACCACAGGTCGTTGCCCTCGCGGGACCGCTCGCCCACGCCCGCGAAGACCGAATAGCCGCCGTGCTCGGTGGCGATGTTGCGGATGAGTTCCTGGATGATAACGGTTTTGCCGACGCCTGCGCCGCCGAAGATGCCGGTCTTGCCGCCCTTCGTGAACGGCGCGATGAGGTCAATGACTTTCAGGCCGGTTTCAAAGAACTGCGGCTCGGTAACCTGCTCTTCAAAAGAAGGGGCCGGGCGATGAATGGGCCAGAAGTCGGCGGCCTGCACCGGGCCCAGGTTGTCAATCGGCTCGCCGATGACGTTGAAGATGCGCCCCAGGGTGCCGGGGCCCACGGGCACGCGGATGGGGCCGCCGGTGTCCACGGCGCTCACGCCGCGCCGCAACCCGTCGGTGGTGTCCATGGCGACGGTGCGCACCCAGTCGCCGCCCAGGTGCTGCTGAACTTCCAAGACCAGCCGCTTGCCATCGTCGCGGATGATCTCAAGGGCGTTGTAGATTTCGGGCAGGTCCTGACCGGCGAAGTCCACGTCCACCACCGGCCCCATGATCTGCACGACTTTCCCCACAGTACCTCGTGCCATTCTTTCCTCCGTGCGTGTGCTAGGCCTGCGCAGCCTTGGCCAGAGCCTCTGCGCCGCCCACGATGTCCAGAATCTCCTTCGTGATGGCCGTCTGTCGGGCGCGGTTGAAGGAGAGCGTCAGTTGATCCAACAATTCGTTGGCGTTATCCGTCGCGTTGCGCATGGCAACCATGCGCGCGCTGTGCTCGCTGGCGATGGATTCCAGAATCGCCTGGTAGATTTGCAGTTCGGTGAAGCGCGGCACAATCTGCGCCAGCACCGCCTGCGGGTCGGGTTCGTAGATGTACTCCGGGATGCGGACGCGCGGCCCGCTCTCCACGTACTCGCTCACGGCCTGTTCGGTCAGGTCCCCGGCCACCCGCAGGGGGAGCAGCCGACGGATCACCGGTCTCTGAATCAGCGTGTTCACGAAATCGGTATAGGCCAGCAGCACCTCGTCGTACACGCCCGCCAGATAGTCGTCCAGGACGGTCCTGGCGATGGGGAGCACGTCCAACAGCGTCGGCAGCGCAGGCACCCCCGTGAATTCCGCCACCAGGTTGACGCGGGTGCGCAGCATGAAATCGCGCCCCTTGCGTCCCACGGTGATGACCTTCACCGGCTTCTCCTGCGCCTGCAGATAATCGGTTACCACGCGCAGCAGGTTGTGGTTGTATCCGCCGCACAGCCCCTTGTCCGACGTGATGACGACCAGGCCGATCGCCTGCACGGGCCGCACCGCCAGCAGGGGGTGCTCTTCCTGTTCGGTGCGCACCGCCAGCGCCGCCAGGTGCGTGAGCAGTTCCCACGATTTCTGGGCGTAGGGGCGGGTGGCGAGCACCTGCTCCTGGGCGCGGCGCATCTTGGACGCGGCCACCATCTGCATGGCCCGCGTAACTTTGGAGATGTTGCGCACGCTTCGGATGTGTCGGCGTATCTCTCGGATGCTGGACACGGGCTACTCCTTACCGTGGCGCGCCAGGGCCGCTAGTAGGCCCCCGTCGCCTTGAATTCCTCAATGGCGCTGCGCAGTTGCTGGACGGTCATGTCGGACAGGGCCAGGTCGCGCATGATGGCCTGCCCCACTTCCGGATGCGCCGTGTCCATGAAGCGGCGGAAGGCCATCTCAAAGTCGCGAATCTTCTCCACCGGCACGTCGTCCAGGTAGTTGTTGGTAACGGCGAACAGGACCATGACCTGATGATCCAGCGGCACCGGCTCGTACTGCGGCTGCTTGAGCACCTCTTGGATGCGCATGCCCCGCTCCAGTTGGGCGCGGGTCGCCCGATCCAGGTCCGAGCCGAACTGGGCGAAGGCGGCCAATTCGCGGTACTGGGCCATTTCCAGTTTGAGTTTGCCCGCCACCTGGCGCATGGCCTTGGCCTGGGCCTTGCCGCCCACGCGGGACACCGAGATGCCCACGTTGAGCGCAGGCCGAATGCCCGCGTAGAACAGGTCGCTTTCCAGGTAGATTTGCCCGTCGGTGATGGAGATGACGTTGGTCGGGATGTAGGCCGACACGTCGCCCGCCTGGGTCTCAATGATGGGCAGCGCCGTCAGCGAGCCGCCGCCGTAGTCCGGGTGCAATTTGGCCGCGCGCTCCAGCAGGCGCGAGTGCAGGTAGAAGATGTCGCCCGGGTAGGCTTCGCGTCCGGGCGGGCGGCGCAGCAGCAACGACACCTGCCGATACGCCCAGGCGTGCTTGCTCAAGTCGTCGTACACGATGAGCGCATCCTTGCCCTGCTCCATGAACTCCTCGCCCATGGCGCAGCCCGCATAGGGCGCCAGGTATTGCAGCGCGGCCGGCTCGGATGCCGACGCCACGACGACGATGGTGTGCTCCATCGCGCCGTAGCGTTCCAGCGTGGCCACCACCTGGGCGATGCTGGACAGTTTCTGCCCGATGGCCACATAGATGCAGATCAGGTTCTTGCCCTTCTGGTTGATGATGGTGTCTATGGCGAGGGCGGTCTTGCCCGTCTGGCGGTCGCCGATGACGAGTTCGCGCTGCCCGCGGCCGATGGGAATCATGGCGTCAATGGCCTTGATGCCGGTCTGCACGGGCGTGTCCACCTCTTTGCGCACCACCACGTTGGGCGCGATGCGCTCCACGGGCCTGTATCCGCTGAACTGGATGGGGCCTTTGCCGTCAATCGGCTCGCCCAGGGCGTTGACCACGCGGCCGATGAGTCCCTCGCCGACGGGCACGGAGACGATGCGCCCCGTGCTGCGCACCTGGTCGCCTTCCTCAATCTCGGTATAATCGCCCATGATGATGATGCCGACGTTGTCGGCCTCAAGGTTGAAGGCCAACCCGTGGACGCCGTTTTCAAACTCCACGATTTCGTTCGCCATCACGCCGGCCAACCCGCTGGCGCGGGCGATGCCATCGCCCACCTCCAGCACGGTCCCGACGTCGGCAGAAGTAACGGGCGCTTCAAATCGCTCAATCTGCTGTCGTATTTGGGCGGCTATCTCATCTGCTCGTATGGCCACCGTCCAACCTCCTCACAGAATCTATGCGGCGGGCGCAACGCACCCACGCGAAGGCGGTCTGGCGCGCGGGCCTACTCGCGCGCCACCAGGGTCTCGCGCAGCGCCTTCAGTTTCCCCGCCACGCTGGCGTCAATGACCCTGTCGCCGACGCGAATCACCAGCCCGCCCAGAATGGAGGGATCTTCTCGGTACTCAAACTCCAGGTTTTCGCCGAACTGGGCGGCGAGTTTCTCGGCCAGGGCGCGCTTCTCGTCGTCGGTGAGCGGCACGGCGCTGGTAACGCGGACGATCTGCGCCTTGGGGCCGCGCACCGCCAGCCGCCGGAACTGCTCCAGGATGTCGGGCAGCAGGCCGATGTCATTGCGCGACAGGAGCACGGAGACGAAGTTGCGCACTTCCTGCGGCGCGTCGGCGGGCAGCAGCGGGGCCACCAGCGCCTGCTTCCGCGCCAGGTCCACGCCCGGATCGCGCAGGCTGGCGAACACGCTCGGGTTGGCCTCCAGCGCCTGCTGGACCGCCGCCAGCGCCCGTAGCCAGACGCCGGTGGCCGCCTCGTAGGCCGCTTCCGCGTAGGTCTGGGTCAGGCGATTCTTTCTCACTTCAGGTCTCCTGCTTCACGCAAGAAGTCGGCGATGAGTTTGCGCTGGGCGGCCTCGTCCAGCGACACGCCGACGACCTTCTGCGCGACCATGATGGACAGGTCGGCCAGCTGGGCGCGCAGTTCGCTCATGGCCTGTTCGCGCTCCTGGGTCAGGCGCTCACGCTCCTTCTGGATCATGCGCTCGGCCTCGGCGCGGGCCTGCTCCAGGATTTCCTGGCGCAGTTTCTCGCTCATCTGCGTTGCCTGGGCGACGATCTCCTGCCCTTCTTTCCTGGCCTCGGCGATGCGCCTCTCAAACTCCTCTTGGGCGCGCTCGGCCATCTCGCGGGCCTTGGCCGCGTCCTCCATCCCTTTGCGGATGCGCTCGGCGCGCTCGTCCAGCATGCGGAGCACGGGCTTGTACAGCAGTTTGTACAGCCCGAACACCAACAGGCCGAACGCGATGAATTGCCACAGGAGGGCGACCGGGTTGATTCCCAGTTTGTCCATCCGTTTTATGCCTCCCTAACATCCAGAATCGTCCCAGGCACCGGCGCTCCAGCGACCGGACCGCCGCGCCACTCGGTGCCGGCGACGTAAGGGCAGGGCGCAAGGGAAGGCCACGCTCCCCTTGCCCGCCTGCACCCAGCCCTAGACGACCAGGCTCAGAACCAGCGCGATCACGAATGCGTAGATGGCGACCGCCTCGGCAAGGCCGGCGCCCAGGATCATGAGCGTGCGGATGGAGCCCGCTGCCTCGGGGTTGCGCCCTACCGCTTCCATGGCCTTGCTCACGGCCATGCCGATGCCCAGGCCAGGGCCGATGGAGCCGATGCCGATAGCGATGCCTGCTGCCAGTTTGATCAATCCGTTCTCAGTCATGGGACTTGATTCCTCCTCGCTTAGAAGTATGACTGGGCTTGCCCTGCGGATCCGGTCGCAGGGTGATCTCTCAGTGAGCCGGGGCGGCGTGAGCCTGCTCCCCGTGTTCTTCATGGTCTCCCGCTGTGGCCAGGGCGATGTACACGATGCTCAGCACGCTGAAGATAAGCGCCTGGATGAACCCGAACAGCACCTCCAGGCCCAGGAACACGGCCGGGACCACCACAGGCACCAGCGCGTACATGACCGTAACCAGCACCTCGCCGCCGAAGATGTTGCCGAAAAGACGGGCGGCCAGCGAGATGATGTGCGACAACTCGCTGACGATGTGGACCGGGGCCAGCAGCGGCGGCGTCGCCAGGTGCTTGAGGTAGCCCTTGATGCCGTTGACCAGGATGCCCGAAATCTGCACGACGGTGATGGACAGGAGCGCCATGGCCGCCGTCATGTTCAGGTCGGCGTTGGCCGCGCGGAACAACGGCACGTGCACAATCTCCTCGGCCCCGTGCCCCGCCGACTCGGCCACCTTGACGTAGATGGAGGGGCCGACGCCGGGCAGCAGGCCCAGCCAGTTAGCCGTCAGGATGAAGATGAAAAACGTCGCGATGAGGGGGAAGACCTTTCGCCCCACCCGCTTGCCGGCGGTGTCCTCCGACAGATCCAGCAAGAACTCCACAACCATTTCCCAAAGGGCCTGGTAGCGGCCGGGCACGAGTTGCATCTTGCGGGTGGCCAGCCAGGCGAGCACCAGCAGGAGCGCCATCACCAGCACCGACGTGAGCATGGAGTTCGTGATGGGAATTGGCCCCAGGTGAGCAATCGTCTCGGCGGCCAGGGGTGCGTGGATTTTCATTCCGCCTTTCCTCCGGTCAGAGCGTGTTTTGTAGCAGAAGGCTCAAGGGCGAAGCACTGGGCGTACTGCTCAGGCCAGATCATCATGACGGCCACGCGCAGGGTCTGGTAGGCCGCCACGGCCAGGGCGAACGGCGCTACCGGCAGGTGGGACTGGCTGAGCAGCAGATACGCGCCCGCAAATAGCACCGCTTGCTTGGCCATCCAGGCGAGGGGAAACAGCAACGCCGTGGCTTTGGGCCACAGCGTCGCAATTCGCGTGGATAGCAACCGTAGGGCCAGCACGAAGAACAGATCGTTGGCAGCGCACAGGGCGAGCCCCAGGCTGATGCTGGCCAGGAGAGGTCGGCCCAATGCCGCAAAGGCCGCAGCGGCCCCACTAGTCGTCAGCGTCGCGATCCAAATTGTGCTGCCCTTCGTCATTCGTCTTCTCGCGCACCGCGGCCAGTTCGTAGAGAATGCTGCCCGCGGAGATCAGGCCAATCAGGATACCTGCGATGAGGGCGCATGGCTCGGTCCCCAGGTGCGTGTCCAGCCAGCGGCCCACGAGAACCCAAAACGCAATGCTCCCGACGATGGAGAACCCAACCCCAGATGCTAAGCCCAGGGCGCGCAGGGTCTTTCTATCCAGTTTCACCTGCCATTCTCACTTTCGCGCAATCGCCGAAGCCTGCCGGCGATTCCGGGAAACGGTGCCGCGCCCTCGGTGCCAGGCCATCGGCAAGTATAACACAGGTTCATACTTGGCGCAAAAATCACAGCGTTGGGATTGTTCCAAACTCTGTTGGTCGCGGCATGGGTACAGGTGCGACGCAGTTCCAAAAGTGCGTCGCACCTCGCTCGCCAACACCGAATAGAGCCGTCGCCGCGACGTGTTACTGCACCAGGGCCTCAACCGTCGCCGCATCTAGCCGCTTGATGAGCGCCACCAGCAAATCCAGCAGGTGGTCGTAGTCGCTGCGGTGGATGACGCCGGCGTGGCTGTGGATGTGCCGCGCGGGCACGCCCAGGACGATGGTAGGAACCCCCGCGTTGTGCAGGTGGATGATGCTGCCGTCGGTGCGGCCGCCCTCCATGCTGGAGAACTGCAGCGGGATGCCGAGGGCCGCGGCAGTCTCCACGGTCAGGTCGCGGAGGCGCGTGTTCGGAATCATGCCCGCGTCAAACACCATCAGCGACGGCCCCTTGCCCAGGGCGATCAGCGGTTCGCCGTCGCGCTGGCCCGGGATGTCGTAGGCGATGTCGCTCTCCAGGATGATGGCCACGTCGGGGTTCACCACGTAGGCCGTCGTCTTCGCGCCGCGCAGCCCCACTTCCTCCTGCACGGTGCCCACGCCGTAAACCGTGTTCGGGTGCTCTTCCTTTGTCAGGCGCTGCAACGCCTGCACGAAAAGCGCGCAGCCCACGCGGTCGTCCCACGCCTTGGCCAGGTACGTCTTGCCGCCGGCCAGAGGTGTGAAGGCGCTCACCGGCACGACCGGATCGCCCGGGCGCACGCCTGCCTGTTCGGCTTCCTCGCGCGACGTGGCCCCGATGTCAATGTACATGTCGCGCTTGTCCACCACCTTGTTGCGCTCTTCGGGCGACAGGATGTGCGGCGGCTTGGCCCCCATGACGCCGGGGACGTCGCCCTTGGCCGTCTTCACGATGACCCGCTGGGCGAGCATCACCTGCTCCCACCATCCGCCCAGCGGCACAAACCGCAGATGGCCCTCTTTGGTGATCTGCTTGACCATGAACCCGATTTCGTCCATGTGGGCGGCAAGCATGATCTTCGGCGAGGGCTGCGTCCCATCCTTGCGGCACACGATGCTGCCCATGCGGTCCTGCTCAATGGCGGCGATGCCCTCCAGTTCGCCGCGAATCAGGGCGCGCACCTCGGCCTCAAACCCAGGCACGCCGCTTGCCTCGGTCAGCCGCTTCAGCAATTGCTCGGTCCGATCCAATCCTCTCCTCCATAACTGTGAGATTTCCGGCGCCCACCGGTGGACGCCGAGTGTTGCAATGTACGGCTACGCTTCGTCGGCCCGCTCCAGGATGATCTCCGCGCCGTCGCGGACGCGCCGGAAGACGGTCGCGTCGCCGCGGACCCGCCCGACGACCGTTACGGGGCTGGCCGGTCGGATTTCCTCGCCACGGCTGGCGGGCGTGAGGCCGAAGAAGATGCAAAAGGCGCGTCCGGGCGCCCAGTACCCGATGTCGCCCATGTCCACGACGGCCTGGCCCTTCTCCGTGCCCATGCGCACGGGAATCTCAAAGTACACCTCGTCGCCCCAGGTGCTGGCCTGGGCGCGGATGGGCAGGGCGTCCCAGATGGCCTGGGCCGTCGCGGTATCGTTCAGGTCGGCCAGCGCCGAAACCTCGCCCGCCGAAATGCGAATCGTTCTATGCGTCATGCTGTCCCCCTTGCTGGTCTGGCGCGCCGCTGGCATCCAGCGTGTAGTCGCCGGTGTCCTGCGGCTCCGCCCTGGTCGCGTAGTGCACGATGACGCCGAGTTTGACGAGCAGGAAGATCAGCCCCGCCAGGGCCACCAGCCCGATGACGGCCAGCGCCACCCAGATCACCGCTCCCGCGCAGAGCCATTCCATGGCGCGCCCCGCCTAGTCGCCGAACAGTTTGATGTTCACGCCGCCGCTGGAGCCACGCCCGCCCACCTGGGGCATGAACTGGGCGATCTTGTTGGCCAGTTTGGACATGGGCATGGTTTGCAGCCAGACCTTGCCCGGGCCGCGCAGGGTGGCCAGGAACAGCCCCTCGCCGCCCAGCAGGATGTTGCTCAGCCCCTTCACCAGCGTTACGTCAAAGTCCACGGTCGGCTCGTAGGCGGCGATGTGGCCCGTGTCCACCTTCAGCATTTGGCCGGCCTTGAGTTCGTACTCCACCACCTCGCCGTCCACCTCCACGAAGACGAGTCCCGGGCCGGTGAGGCGCTGCATGATGAACCCCTCGCCGCCGAACAGGCCCGTGCCCAGCCGTTTGCGAAAGTGCATGTCCAGGTCCACGGTCTTCTCGGCGCACATGAAGGCATCCTTCTGCACGATGAGGCTCTCGCCCTCCTTCAGGTCAAAGGGCAGGACCTTGCCCGGGAACTCGGACGCGAAGGACACGACGCCGTGCCCATCATTCACGAAGAAGTCGGTGATGAACAGCGACTCGCCCGCCACGGCCCGCTTGAGCATCTTGCCCAGGCCGCCGCCGGTGTGCGTGCGCATCTCCACGTTGGCGCTCATCCAGGACATCCCGCCCGACTCCGAATAGATGACCTCGCCCGGCTCCAGTTGGATGCTCACGACTTGCATGATCGTGCCGTCAATGCGGTAGGAGACGCGGCCCTTGCCGCCGACGAACTCATGGCGGACATGCTCGGACTCCATGTCCAGTTTGGGCAAGGGCGGCTCGTCCTGGTGGGCGGTCGGGGCGGGAGCCGCGCCCGCGCCGGTGGGTGCGCCGCACGACGTGCAGAAGCGCGTGCCCTCGGGCAGTTCCTGTCCACAGTTTGCGCATTTCATTTCGCAGCCTCCTGAAAAGATTGCGGGTTGCGCCTGCCATTCGCGCCTATGGCAAGCGAGACCCTAGGTGTCCCCGCGCAGCAGGCGCAGGATCGCGGTGAGGCATCCCTGGCCGGGTTCGGGCGTTGGCGGCTCGGGCGTCGGCGGCGAAGGCTCGCCCAGGTAGGCCTGGTACACGTCGCCGCGGCCGGCTCCCTGCGCGTTGGCCTCGTAGCCGATGTTGCGCGCCGTGCGCATGAGGAGTTCCTTGACCTCGCGCGGCGTGAGGGATGGATTCGCCTGGAGGAGAAGGGCCGCGGCCCCTACGGCGTGGGGCGTGGCCATGCTGGTCCCCGACGCGCTGGTGTAGTGCTCGTCCACCACCTGGCCCATGGCGGTGCCGGCCGCGCGCGCCGCCACAATGCCCACGCCCGGGAACACGATGTCGGGCTTCACGCGGCCGTCGCTGGTGGGCCCGCGCGAGGAGAACGAGGCCACCTGGTCGTGGTCGTCGGACGCGCCGACGGTGATGACCTGGCGCGCGCACCCGGGCGACCCGACGGTGTATCGGCCAGGCCCCGAATTGCCGGCGGCCACGCACACCACGACGCCTCGCTCTACCGCGGCGTCGCAGGTGGCGCTCAGGGCGTCGGTGCCGTCGCACGGGCCGCTGCTCCCCAGCGAAAGCCCGATGACGTGCACCCGCTGCTCCACGGCCCATTCCACCCCGGCCATCACGTCGCTCATCATGCCGCTGCCGTCCGAGGCGAGGACCTTGGCGATGTACAGGCTGGCCTCGGGCGCGACGCCCACGTAGAGGCCGTGGCTCGCCGCGCCGTTGCCGGCGGCGATGCTGGCCACGTGGGTGCCGTGGCCGTTGTCGTCGTAGTACGACTGGCCAACGAACGTGGCGGTGGCCGCGATGCGTCCGGCCACGTCCGGGTGGTGCGGGTCAATGCCCGTGTCCACCACGGCGATGCGCATCCCTTGCCCGCGGAAGCCCGCCTGCCACACGGCAGGGGCCTGGATGAGGCGCACCGATTCGTCCAGCAGGGCGTGCACCGGCATGTCCAGCCACAGGTGCTCCACGCTGGCCTGCTCCGCAAGCCAGGCGATCTGCTCGCGGTTGAGGCGCATCGCGGCGGCGGGGATCAGGGTGTACTGGTAGGTGGGCGCAACCCCCTTGACCAGCGCCTTCGCCGCCAACGGCTCGCGGCGGTACTTCACGATGACAGGCAGCGACTCGGCCTCGGGCTTTTGCAGCATCGCGGCCGATAGGGCCTTGCTGATCTTCTCACCTTCCATACGTTCCTCGCCGGCCAAATGTTTGCACGCACTACGAAAGGGCGCGGACGGGGCGATCTTCCTCCATCCGCACCAGCCACGGTTCGTCCAGCAGGCGCAAGGCTTCCTTGCCCTGGGCACGCACGGCCACAGCGCCGATGAGGCGCAGCGCGTGCCGCACCTCAACGGGCGCGGCGCGCAGCCGCTGGGCCACCTCGGCCACGTCGCCCGAAACGCGCAAGATGAGATAGAAGTCGTCGGCGGGCGACTGTTTCAGCCGCTGAATCAGTTGCTCGTCCGCTTTGGACATCCGTCCCCTCCGATGGATACATGATAGCACAGGCCGGCCGATGGGTCAACCCTGGGAAGGCGGGGAGGCGCTTGACCTCACCTAACCCCTCCCACACCCTCCCCTTCCCTCTCCGGGCGCTTGACCTCACCTAACCCCTCCCATGTTACCCGTCGCTCCAAGCCCCAAAGCAATCTCGCCGCCCGATTCGCGTGGATTCGTGTTATTCGTGGATACGTCCCATTCGCGGTTACAACCCTTGAAACGTTTCGCCGTTCGCTTTCTTGACGCGCATGGGCACCTGTGGTATCATGCGGGCAACTCACCCCCTGAGATGCAGAATGCGGTGTCTGATCGTATCCGATATCCATGGAAACCTCGCGGCGTTTGACGCTGTGCTCCAGGCGGCCACCGACTACGACCAGGTGTGGTGCCTGGGAGACATCGTCGGATACGGCCCCGACCCGCGCGAGTGCATCCAGCGGCTTCGGTCCCTCCCGTTTGTGGCCGTGGCCGGCAACCACGACTGGGCGGCAACCAAACGGCTTGACCTGGACGAGTTCAACGCCGACGCGCAGCAGGCGGTCATCTGGACCTACGAGCAACTGTCGCCGGCGGAACGCGATTTCCTGGCGCAGTTGCCCGAACGACTGGTCATCGGCCAGTTTACCCTGGTGCACGGAAGCCCCCGCTATCCGATATGGGAGTACATCCTGCAGCCGTCGGTGGCCCGCGCGAACTTCGCCCACTTTGACACCCCGTACTGTCTGGTGGGGCACACCCACGTCCCGATGATCTTCGCGCTCACCGACGATGGCGCCCGATGCCGGACGTATTCCCCCCGGCCGGATGGCTCGCTGGCGCTGGGCGACGCCCCGCGCATGATCATCAACCCGGGCAGCGTGGGGCAGCCCCGCGATGGGATACCCCTGGCCGCCTACGCCATGCTGGACACCGACGCCATGACGCTCACCTTCTACCGGCAGCCCTACCCGATTGAGGAGACCCAGCGCAAGATGGACGAGCGCGCCCTGCCCCGACGGCTCATCGCGCGGCTCTCGTTCGGCTGGTAGCGGGAACTCTCAGGCGCTTCTCGGCGTCTCAAGGATAGCAAACCCACCGTGGCGCGACGCCCCGCTCCGAACGTTGCGGCTGCGGACAAACGTGCCAGGGTTGGAGCAAGGAGGAGAGAGCATGGTCAAGAGACGATGGGTTTGGGTTATCGGCGCGGTGATGGTCGCGGCGCTGTTGGGGGCATGTGGGTCTCCTGCAACGCCGGCTCAGGACGGCGCGACCAAAGGCACCTATGGCCGCGAACTGCCGCCGGTGGCGGTCCCCACGATGGCGCCGGCGCAACCCTCCGGGGGGAGCCGAGCACCCGCCTCGGCCGCTGAAGCGCCGGACCGCAAGGTCGTCCAGACGGCCAGCCTGAAGATCACCGTCAAGGACACGGCGGCGGTGCTGGATGCCGTGCAGAGCCTCGCCACGGAGTTGGGGGGCTACATCGTAACGTCCAACTCGTGGCGCGAGAGCGAACAACTGCGGGCGCAGGTTACGCTGCGCGTCCCTGCAGGCAAACTCCAGACGGCGCTCCAGAGGATTCGCGCCCAGGCGATCAAGGTGGACGCGGAATCCATTTCCGGCGAGGACGTTACGCAGGAATACACCGACAACGAGTCGCGCCTGCGCAACCTGCGGGCCACGGAGACGGAACTGCTGGAACTGCTGACGACCGCCCGCGAGAAGACGGGCAAGGCCGAGGACGTGCTGGCCATCTTCCGCGAGTTGACCCAGATTCGCGAGCAGATTGAGATGCTGCAGGGCCGCCAGCAATACCTGGACACCATGACGGCCATGGCGACGATCAGCGTGGACATCTGGCCGGAGCCGCTGGAAAAGCCGATCGTGGAACCGGGCTGGAAGCCGCTCAAGACGCTGCGCGATGCCTTCCGCGCGCTCACCCAGACCGGCCAGACGCTGGTGGACGCGTTGATCTGGATCGTGGTGTACGGCGTGCCGGTGCTGGTTCTCATCGCCACGCCGGTGGTGCTCATCGTGTGGGCGGTGCGCCGTTCCCGCCGCCGCAAGGCCGCCCCCTCGCAGTAGAAACCGAGCCGAACGTCGGAGAGCGCGCTCCTGAACGCAAGCCTGTACCCACGCGCAGGAGCGCGCTCTTGTGTTGCCTGGCGCTTGAGGCCGGCCCCTAGCGGATCGGCCCGAGCCACATCCCCCCATCCACGAGCCGCGCATCTATGACGTGCGTGCCCACATCCACCAGGATGACCCGCCCGAAGCGGAGCATGGTGGGCCCAGGGGCCAGGGCCTTGAAGCGCACCCGCATGAGCGTCGCGCTGCCCTGGATGGGAGACGCCGGCTCCAGCAAGGTGGCCGCGAAACGGATCACGCCCGCCCCCGCGTCCACCTCGTTGAGCGCCACAAACGCCGTGCGGCCGCCGAACACCTCGCCCACGACCACCTGGATGCCGTCGGTGTTGGGATCGGCATCCTGCACCTCCAACGCGGCGGGGTCGTAGCGCACCTCTACCTCGCAGCCGTAGAGGTTCACGACGGCCGAAGCCCGCACCTGGATTTCGGCGATTTGCCCCACCGGCAGGAAGCGGAACCCCGGCCAGAACCCCAACGACGGACGGGGGATTTGGGCCGCAGCCGGCGAGGGAATGAGCACGCACAGCAGCACCGCGCAGACGAACAAGGAAACATACCGTCGCATCGCACACCTCCTTGGCGATCCTGCAAATGGCCAACCCAGGAGTTCGGGGGTGTCGTGTGCATGGGTGCCGAACTCATCTCCCATTATACCACAACTTTCGCTTGCGCACCGCCGCGCTTTGTAGGGGGCAGGTATGGGAACCTGACCTACGCTCGCCATGGGTTGACGGCACAATGGCCGAACAGGTCGGGCTGCTTTCCATAGCCGCCGGAGGCAGAATCCACCTCACCCATCTCCACCCCGGCCGGCTAGGTGAGGTCAAGGGGCAGGCGTGGGAACCCGCCCTACGCGCTTTCGCTTGCGCACCGCCGCGCTTTGTAGTACACTCGGTTCACGCGGAGATTGGGGAGGGAGAACGATGAACATCCTGGAGTTTGAGCCTCTGCGGCGGATTCGCCAGAACCACGCGCTGGAACATGCGACCATTCACCTGCTCACCCGCAGCGACCCTTCGCGCCACTTCGTGGGCAGGAGCACCCCGCGCGGCTTCTACATCTACGGCCAGGTGGACACGCAGACGGTGGCCGACGCCGTGTCCGAGGCGTTGGCGCGGCTGCGGGCTGGCGAAAGCGACCTGGCCATCCACCCGCGGTGCGGCACGGGCATCGCCACGACGGGAATCCTGGCGGGGCTGGCGGCCTTCGCCACGCTGGGGTTCCGCCGCAAACGCACCCTGGCCGACCTGCCAGCGGTCATCACGGCCACGACGCTGGCGGCGCTGGTGGCCCAGCCGCTCGGCCTCACCGTCCAGCAGCAGTTCACCACGGACGCGAATGTTGAGGGCGTGCGGATTGCGCGCGTGGAGCGGCTGGAGGCGGGCCGCATGGTGGCCCACCGCGTGATCCTGGAGCGCGACTGAGCATGTTCTACATCTTTGACGGCGACGACGACTTCTCGCGCGACGAGGCACTGGCGGCGCTGAAAGCGGAACTGGGCCCCGCCGACATCGTGAGCCTGAACACGAGCGTCCTTGACGGCGCGGCGGTGTCGCTGGAAGAACTCCGACACGCGTGCGACAGCATCCCGTTCTTCGGCAACGCGCGGCTTGTCATCGTCAAGGGCCTGCTCACCCGCCTTCACGCACCGCCGCGGAAGAAGCCCAGCGCCGCCGAGCAGGAAGAGGGCGAAGACGCCGAACCGACGGTTGGCCCCGCGCAGAAGGACTACCGCGCGCGTCTGCTGGAGTATCTGCCCGCGCTCCCGCCCACGACGCACCTAGTCTTCCTGGAATCGGCGCTCCTCCCCAGCAAAAGCCCGTTCGTGGCGCTCCTCGCCGAGCACCCCGACAAGGGTCGCCGCCAGACCTTCATCCTCCCGAACCCGCGCAGCCGCGATGGCGAGGCCCAACTGGCCGCGTGGATACGCGCCCGCGCCAAGGCCAAAGGGGCGCGCATAGACGAAGCGGCGGTGAACGCCCTCGTTGAACTCATCGGGAGCGATTTGCGCCTTCTGGATTCCGAACTGGAGAAACTGGCGGCCTACTGCGCCGAGGGCCTGATCACCCTGGCGGACGTTCAGCAGTTGGTGCCGCTGGCCCGCGAAGCCGTTGTGTGGGATCTCATTGACGCCATCGCGCAGAAGCGCCTTCGCGCGGCGCTGGACACCCTGCGGCGACTGCTCCACGAGGGCGAGCCTCCCCTGCGCATCTTCGGCCTGATGGTGAGCGAGTATCGGCTGCTGATTCAGGCGCGCACGCTTGCCGACCAGGGCTACAGCGAGGAGCGCATCGCCGCGCGGCTGGGGGTGTATCCGTGGCGACTGCGCCAGCGGATGGAGGCCGCACGCCGCGGCTCCGCCGAAAGTCTGAAGGCGACCTACCGCCTGCTGCTGCAGACCGATGTGGAGATCAAGACTGGCGTCCAGGAGCCCGAAGCGGCGCTGGAGTTCCTCGTGGCCAGCCTGTGCCGGTGAGGCACTCACACGCAAAGAAAAAGGGAGCGAGGCCAGCCCCGCGCCCCGCTCCCTGAACCTATCGCGGCCTACGCCGCGCGGTTCTGCGCCTCGTCGTCGTAGCCCACCCAAACGTGATGGCGCAGGATGTTGGACGCGGCCAACACCCTCACCCCCTCCAGCGCCAGCGTGTGGCCGTTGAGGTCGGCGGGATGGATGTAGCAGGTGTTGGGCGCGCGCCCGAACTTCTCGCGGTAGCGCTCCATCGCCTCGCGCACGCGCTGCTCCAGCGCCTTCTTGGGGTCGCCATCGTACCACAGCAAGCCGATTCTCATAGCAGACCTCCCCCGCGCCCAGGCTCAATGGACACGGTGTCCTCGTCGCCGATGAGGGTAAAGGTGCGCTGCCCTTCGCCGCCGTAGTTCGCCGGTGGCGGCATGTAGGGCATCCGCATGGGCTGGGCTTGCCCGCCGCCCGCCACGACGATGACCGGCGGGTAGCCCGCCTGCTTGCGCTCCTCGTCCTTCCTCTCGCGGCGGGCCAGGAACAGGAGAATAATCAGCACCATGGGGATGCTGGCGGCCACCCCCAGCACCACCCCGACGACGACGCCCATCGCCTCGGTGGACATGCGGTTGCCGATGACCACCCCCAGCCCCGCCAGAAACACTGCGGCCAAGAACCAGAGTTTCTTCACGCCCAAACCTCCAGAAAGATGAGTTCCGATGCTCACGACCCGCGCGCCAGGCTGTTGGCTACCTTGTCCACCAGGCGCGGCACAAAGCCCGTCGCGCTCTTGCCGCTCGGCAGCAGGCGAATCGCGGGCCCGTTCCGAAAGCCGTTCGCTGTCAGTCGCGCGATTTCCGGCGCCGAGATGTAGGCCCCCTGCAGGCGGATGATCTGGCCTTTGGCGACCAACAGGAAGTCGCCCCGCCCCAGCAGGCGCTCGGCCCCCGTTCCGGCGATGCCGGTGGCGACCTTCGCGTCCTCGGGGCTTGTAACGCTGCCCACGACGCGCACGGGGAAGTTGCTCTTGACCAGCGACCCGATGACCGCGGCGGTGGGCTTCTGCGTGCACGCGACGACGTGGACGCCCGCGCCGCGCCCGCGCTGCACCAGGCGGGTTACCGCCTCTTCCAGCGGCCGCCCGCCCACCGATACCAGGTCGGCCAGTTCGTCTATGAACACAACCACGCGCGGCAGGTCTCGCCCTTCGGCATCGCGGCGCTCCATCTCGGCCACCAGGCGCTGCAGGACGGCCAGCGCCTCCTCGGTGCGCCGCACCACGGGGAACAGGAGGTGCGGCAAGTCGGAGAACGGCGCGAACCCCCGCCACTTCGGGTCAATCAGCACCATTTGCAGCGCCGACTGGCGATTGAACAGCGCGAGGGAGGCGATCATCGCGCGGGCCAGTTCCGTCTTGCCGCTGCCCGTGGTGCCGGCGATGAGCACGTGGGCCACGTCGGGGCTGGACAGGCGTAACAGCAGCGGAGCGCCGCGCTCGTCCAGGCCCAGCACGGCCGTGTGCGGCGGCACGGACGTGAGCCGCGCGCACAGGGGCAGCAGGTGCACCACGTCGCCGCGCTCCCTGGGCACCTCCACGTGCACCTCGCCGTTCTGGCGGAACACCCGACACGACGGCACGCCCAGCGACAGCGCCAACTCCTCGGCCAGGTTCGCCACCTGCCGCACCTTGGCGCCCATGGGCAGCGACACGCGGAAGCGCACGAATCGCGGCGTTACGAATCCGCCGCTGACCCGCGACGGCAGGCGGTGGCTGTACAGGACATCCTCAATGCGGTCGGCCTGATAGTTCAAGACCTGGTGAAAAGCACTCATAGCGCGCCTCCCGCGCTAGGAAACCGCCGCCACCGGCTGGGGGAACACGAGGATGTTGCCGGCGCGCGCAGCCGGTTCGGCCTCCTGCACGCCGCGGCACGCTCGCGCCGAGCACGCCAGGCACTGGCTTGCGCTCTGCACCGGCGCGACCTTGAGCGCGCAGGCGGCGGTGTGGAAGCGGATGGCCGGCGGCTCGTTGTTCCAGACCTCCACGCGGCCCGTGGCGTAGCGAACGACGATGGGGCTTGGCTCGGTCTTCGCCAGCGTGAACCGCAGGTGTTCGCAGCCCGACTGTCGCGCAGGGCAGGTGCGGCATAGGTTGGGCGAGACCTCGCGGTCGCCCTCGCGGATCTTCTGGCAGATGATGCGGCCGTCTTTGTCAACCGAACGGTACTCACAGATGGACATGGGACTCCCTCCTGGGCATTCCTAGGCTACGCCGGCTTCGCCGTTCCAATACTCGCTGCGGATGACGCCCACGACCTTGCCCTGCACCTGCACGTCCTGGGCGGGCAGGAAGCGGGGCGGATAGCGCGGGTTCTCGGAGTGCAGTTCCACCAGCGCGCCGCGGTGGTAGAAACGCTTGCACAGCCACGCGCCATCGGGGAACTCGTCGCTGGGCACCCGCACGATGGCGAGTTGGCCGTTCTCCACGCGCTCGGTCGCCAGCACGAGCAGCAGGTCGCCGTGGCGGATCATGGCGTCCTCCAGCGAGTTCCCCTGCACCTGCACGGCGTAGAGGTTGTCGGCCGGGACGAACAGGCTCGGCGGAACCTCCACCGTGCCGACGATGTCGGTGAAGTTGATGCCGGTGCCCGCCGATGCCTTCCCGCAGAAGGGCACCGCGAAGGGCCGGGGGACGATCTCCAAGGCGCGCGGCGAGTTGGCCTTGCGGTGGATGTAGCCCTTGCGCTCCAGTTGCCGCACGTAGTGCACCGCGTGCGACTTGGTCTTCAGGCCGAACTCGGTTACCATCTCCTCGTAGGTTGGGGCGAACCCGTGCTTGTGCACGTAGCGCTGGAGTTTCCTCAAGAACTCTTCTTGCGACTGGGTGAGCGGTTCGGGACTCATGGCCAACCTCCTGACCCGAAACAAATAGAACGCATGTTCTAGCCTATTATACTAGAACATGCGTTCTATGTCAAGGGGTTTGGACGTTGTGCACGAAAATTTAAACTTAGGCGACGCGATCCAGCCGCCGGATGACCAGCACCACCTTGCCCTGGACTTCCACGTTGGCCGGGTGCACGTAGATGGGTTCCATCGTCGGGTTGGCGGGCTGAAGCCGGACGCGGTCCTTCTCCCTGTAGAAACGCTTGAGGGTGGTCTCCTTTTCGTCCTTGAGCCAGACCGCCACCAGGTCCCCGTTTTGCGCTTCCTTCTGGTGGCGCATGATGACCAGGTCGCCGTCGTGGATGAGGGCGTCCACCATGGAGTTCCCGCGCACTTCCAGGGCGTACAGCCCGCGCTCGTCGCTGATGATGTCGCGGGTGAGTTCCACGACCTCATCCTCGCCCAGCATGGCGAAGTCGCTGTCGGGGATGGGAACGGGGGCGCTCGCGACGATGACGCCGACGAGCGGGATGCGCACGGGCGCGGCGTAGGTGGGCTCCTGGTGGGCCAGGCGGATGCCGCGGGAGATGTCGCGGTTGCGCAGGATGTACCCCTCGCGCTCCAGAATGTTCAGGTTGTAGTTGACGACGGAGGTGGAGGAGATGCCCACCGCCTGCCCGATCTCGCGGATGGTGGGCGGGTAGTGCTTCTCGGCGGTGTATTGGCGGATGAACGAGAGAATCCGCTGTTGGCGCTCAGAAAGGGCCATGTGAACCTCCTTCGGCAGCGGCGCTACTCGGCCGCCGCTCCTGGTCTCATTATACACGAACATTCGTTCTATGTCAAGATCTGGGCGGGGTTTCGCTGTGTCTTCGTGTGAAACATCCTTATTCTCACACAAAGGCACGAAGACACAAAGAAGCACCTTTGTGCCCCTTGTGTCTTTGTGTGAAACATCCTTTCTCACACAAAGGCACGAAGACACAAAGAAAAGGAATGAACTTTGTGTTCTTTGTGTCTTTGTGTGAAATATCTTTCCCCACACGAAGACACCAACACACAAAGAGAAAACCTTTGTGCCCCTTGTGTCTTCGTGTGAAACATCCTTATTCTCACACAAAGGCACGAAGACACAAAGAAAGAACCTTTGTGCCCTTTGTGTCTTCGTGTGAAACCACCTTTCCCACACAAAGGCACAAAGACACAAAGAAAAAACCTTCGTGTCTTTGTGTCTTCGTGTGAGGAACCTACCTCACTTGCGCGGCGGCGAACGTGGTTTGACAGCAGGCCCCCTCGCACCCATAATCATCGGCATGGCTCGCAGGGACAGACTGCCTTGGCTGGGAGTGTTCGCGCTGATTGCGGCTGCCGTGTCGCTTGGGGCATGCTTCGCGCCCATGCGTCCGGCGGAGCGCACGCCCGCGCCCATGCCTGCCCCCTCGCCCACTGCCGCCCCGCCCGCGCCGACGCCCACCCCTTCGCCGCAGGCCCTGCTGGACGCGGCCAGATACGCCTACCAGGTCGGCGACTGGGATCGGGCGGTGTCGTTGGCGACGCAGGCGCGCGATCGGTCGCCCGTCCTCGCCCCTGAGGCGCGCCTGCTCCTGGCGCAGAGCCTCGTCGCGCTGGGCAAGCCCCAGGAAGCCGCCGCTGCGCTGGGCGAGCCGGAGTTCGCCGACGCGACAGCGCAGGCCAGGGCGCTGTCGGTTCTCGCCACGGCGTACCGAGATGCGGGCGACTGGGCCCGCGCCATTGAGTACCAGACTCGGCTCATCACCGCGACGGGTGTGCTGTCGGCATGGTTCCACGAACTCAACGGCGACGCCTACGTGCAGTTGGGCAATCCCGAGCAGGCGGTCGCGTCCTATCGGGAAGCCGCCGCAGGCGACGGCCAGGCCCGGGTGCGCCTGCTGGAGAAGATCGCGCGCGTCCAACTGGATGCCGGGCTGACGGCCGACGCGGTGCAGACCTACGACGCGCTGCTTGCCCTGGCCTCCTCGCCCGAACTGGCCGCGAAGGTTCACTACCTGAAGGGGCTGGCCCTGCGCGACGGCGACAAGAAGGCGGCTTTGGACGAGTTTCGGGCGGCCACGGAAGCCTCTGCGTCGGCGCGGGAATCGTATCTGGCGCTGGTGGAGTTGGTCCAGGCCGGCGAGGCGGTGGACGAGTTTCGACGCGGCCTGATAGACTATCAGAACGGGGCCTACCAGGCGGCAGCCGAGGCTTTCGGGCGGGCGCTGGCCTCGGCCGATGCCTCCAAGCGGCCGGACATCGGGTACTACCTGGGCCTGGCGCGCCTGGCCCTGGGCGACTACGACGGCGCGATGGCCGCGTTGGACGAGGCGCGGGCGGCCAGCAAGGATGCGGCGTTTCAGGCCCGAGTTCTAATGGCGCAGGGGCGGGCGCTGGAGAAGGCCGGCAAACTGCCGGAGGCGCGCGACGCCTACCGGCAGGCGCAGGAGATTTGCCCGTCGTGCGGCACCGCGCCCCAGGCCCTGTGGCGCAGCGCCCAGGCGGCAGTTGCCCAGGGCGACCGCGCCACCGCCGCCTCGGATTACCTCTGGCTGCAACGCCTGTACCCGCGCGACGATGGCGCGGACAACGCCATGTTCCAGGCGGCCCTCCTCTACTATCAGGACAAGCGGTTCGCCGAAGCGCGCGTGGTGTGCGAGGAGTTGCTGAACCGGTATCCCACGTCGGACGTGGCCTCTGCGGCGCGCTTCTGGGCCGCAAAGGCGGCACTGATGGCCAGCCGGCCCGACCTGGCTGAACCGCACCTGCGCGCCCTGGCTGAGGGTCAAGTCGCCGACTACTACGCCCTGCGCGCCACGGGCATACTCCGCGCGCAGGATGCCATCCTCCCGCCGACCGGCAACCTGCTGCTGGCGGCCGACGAGGCATCCGAGCGCGCCGCGTGCCTCTCGTGGCTCATCGCCTGGGCGAATCACGGCGAGCCGTATCCGTTTGACCGCCTGCCGGACGACCTGGCGGGGGATTTGGATTTCCGCAAGGGCCAGGCTTTCGCGGCCCTCGGGCTGATGGAGGAGGCCGCGGAGCGATTCAGCGCCGTTCGCGCCCGCTGGAACGACGCTCCCCTCGCGCTTTTCCAGATGGCCGAGTACCTGCGCGATGTGGGGTTATACCGCCAGTCCATCGCGTGCGCCGAGCGGGTGATCGCGCTGTCGCCGCCGGGGGCACGATCCGATGTGCCGCGCTACCTCCAGCGCCTGGTCTACCCCACGTACTACGCCGAACTCATCCTGGATCACGCGGCCCGCAACGGGCTGGATCCGCTCTTGCTCTTCGCGGTCGTGCGCCAGGAGAGCCGATTTGACCCCGCGGCAGGGTCGTGGGCGGGGGCGTTGGGGCTGATGCAGGTGATCCCTCCGACGGGCGAGTGGATCGCGCTCCAGTTGGGCGAGCGGGGCTTCCGACGGGAGGACCTGTTGCGCCCGATGGTCAACGTCCGCTTCGGCGCTTGGTACCTGGCCCGGCAGATGCGCGACTTCGGGGGCGACCCGCTGGCGGCGCTGGCGGCCTACAACGGCGGCCCCGGCTATGCCCGCCTGTGGCTCTCGCAGATGCAGGACTACGACCCCGACCTGTTCGTGGAGACTATCCCCGTCGCCGAGACGCAAACGTACCTCAAGGCCATCCTGGGCCAGTACGCGGCTTACCGCTCCATCTACCAGCCGAGCCGCGCGCTGACCCCCTAGTCGGTGCCCTTTGCGTTGGCGGATTCCAGAGCGGGGGCAATGGGCAGAAGCACGACACGCCCGTTCTTTCCGTGGAATCTCGGCGGCGAATCCGGTTTCGCAGGCCAGCTTTCCCCAGCCGCCGTACAGGTGCGACGCACTTTCAGAAGTGCGTCGCACCTGGTGTTCTCCGCGCGCTCGGCAGTGAATCCGGTTTCGTAGCACGGCTCTCCCTAACCGCCGCAGTCCGTAGGGCGGCTTTCCGTAGCCGGGCCACGGGCAGGTACGGAAACCTCGCCTACGCTATCCACGAATAACGCGAATCCACACGAATGGGGAACAAGGGTGGACACGTAGGCCGGCTTTCCATAGCCGGCGTACAGGTGCGACGCACTTTCGGAAGTGCGTCGCACCTGGTGTTCTCCGCGCGCTCGGCGGCGAATCCGAGTTCGTAGGGCGGTTTTCCACAGCCGCCGGAGGCCGGAGGCAGGTATGGAAACCTGCGCTGGAGTTTGGCTCCTCTGCCTGACTGTTGGGGCGGCAGAAGGGCTGGAAACAGGTGCTGGCAGGCCCGAAGCGGGCTAACTCCTGGCTGAAGACAAGGCCGCACGATACAGACCGCTCAACCAAGCCTCCCTACCGCTTCTCCCCCACACCCGGGGCTAGACCCCCAGCCCGCAGGGCTTCGCCCCTTCAGCCCGATGCTTCAGCGTCGGGCGTGGCGGCGCGCACCTCACCCCCAGCCTTCGGCTTCCCCCTCTCCGCACGCGGAGAGGGGGAACGAGGGGGTGAGGTCTGCACAGCCCGATGCTTCGGCGTCGGGCGACCAGGAACCGCGAATCCACGCCAATGAACACGAATTTGCCCCCCAGCCCGCAGGGCTTCGCCCCTTCAGCCCGATGCTTCAGCGTCGGGCGACGCAGAACCGCGAATCCACGCCAATGAACGCAAATTTGCCCCCCAAGCCCGCAGGGCTTCGCCCCTTCAGCCCGATGCTTCGGCGTCGGGCGTGGCGGCGCGCACCTCACCCCCAGCCTTCGGCTTCCCCCTCTCCGCGCGCGGAGAGGGGGAACGAGGGGGTGAGGTCTGCACCGCCCGATGCTTCAGCGTCCGGCGGGCTTCTAGAACCCCTCCACCTTGCTCAGGTCCACGATGCCGTCGGCCAGCGCGCTCACAGCCTGGCACAGGCCCAGTCGCGCCGCCCTCACGTCCGGGTCCTCGGCCATGACCAGAATCTCGTCAAAGAAGCGGTTGATGGGGTCCTTCAAGTCCACAAGGGCTTCCATCAGGTCGTCCACGGAGCCATCGGGCCGGACGCGGGCGCGGGCCTTCTGGTAGGCGTGGTACAGCGCCTGCGCGGCAGGTTCCGCCAGCAACTCCGGGCGCAGCGGGTGCTTCTCGGCCAGGCCGCGCACGATGCGCCGCGTGCGCGCGTATGCGTTGAGCACATCCTGCCAGTCGGGCCTTTCTACCCACGCCGCAAGAGCCTTGACGGCGCGCGCGGCCCTCACCGGATCGTGGCCGCGCTCGGCCAGCACCGCGTCCACCACATCGTAGCGGTAGCCGGCGTCCAGCAGGGCGGCGCGTTGCCGGCCCACGATGAAGTCCAGCACGCCCGCCTGCGTCGCCTCGTCCACCGGAATCGGCATAATCTCCGCGGCCCAGCGGATAGCCTGCCGCAAGTCCAGCGAGATTTCCTTCTCGGTCAAGACCTGCACGATGCCCAGGGCGGCGCGGCGTAGGCCGTAGGGGTCGGCGGAACCTTTCGGCGCCAGGCCCGCCGCGAACAGTCCCACGAGCGAGTCCAGCCGGTCGGCCAGGCCCACGACGACGCCGGGCATCGTCGCGGGCAGGGCATCGCCTGCGTACCGAGGCAGGTAGTGCTCGTAGATGGCGACGGCCACCTCGCGCTTCTCGCCCGACAGCAGGGCGTACTCGCGTCCCATCACGCCCTGAAGCGATGTCAACTCCACCACCATCTTGGTGGCCAGGTCGGCCTTGCACAGGTGCGCGGCGCGGGCGGCCACGTCCCGTTCTGGCGCGGCCAGCCCCAGCGCCTCGGCCAGGCGTTGCGTGAGCGCATCAATGCGCCGCGCCTTCGCCAGCATGGACCCCAACTTCTCCTGGAATGTCAGCGTGTCCAGGATGGGCAAGAAGGCTTCCAGCGGCTTCTGGCGGTCCTCGGCGAAGAAGAACTCGGCGTCGGCGTATCGCGCCGTAAGCACGGCCTCGTTGCCCTCGCGCACCACGTCCAGATGCCGCGTGTCGCCGTTGCGCACCGCGATGAAGTAGGGGAGCAGTTTGCCGCTCTCGTCCAGGACGGGGAAATAACGCTGGTGCTTCTTCATGACGGTGATGAGCACCTCCTGCGGCAGGTGCAGGTACTTGCGGTCAAACGACCCGCGCAGCGCCGTGGGATGCTCCACCAGGTTGGTAACCTCGTCCAGCAGGGCCGTGTCTTCGGGGATGTGCCCGCCCACCTCGGCGGCCAGGGCGCGGATTTGCTCGGCGATGCGCTGTCGCCGCTCGGCCACGTCCACGACGATGTTCTGGCGCGCCAGCGTGTCAAAGTACGCCGACGCGCTCGGAATCTCAAACGCGGGCGAGTTTTCCGAGCGCAGGCCGCGGCTCACGCGCCCGCTGGGCACATCGGCATAGACAAACGGGACAACCGCATCGCCCAGCAGCGCCACGAACCAGCGGATGGGCCGCGAGAAGTACACCTGGCTGGCGTTCCACCGCATGGACAACTCAAACTTCAGGCTCGCAATAACCTGGGGCAGGCGCTCGGCCAGCACCTCGCCCGCCGCCCGTCCAGGCTTCACCGTGCGGGCGACCACGTAGCGGCCACCGTCCATGTCGCGCACTTGCAGCGCCGCGACGGCCACGCCCTGGCTTCGCGCGAACCCCTCGGCGGCGCGGGTGGGCTTCCCCTCGGCGTCAAAGGCGGCCTTGGCGGGCGGGCCCTTGATCTCCTGCTCCAGGTCGGGCTGGCGCGGCGCCAGGCCCTCCACAAAGGCCGCGATGCGCCTCGGCGAGCCGCTAACCCGAAGGGACCGATAGGACAAGCGCGCGTCGGCCAGCATGCCCGCCATCGCCTGTTCCAGTTGCTGGATGGCGCTGGTAATGTCGGCGGCGGGCAGTTCCTCCACGCCGATCTCCAGGACGAAGTCCTCGGGCTGGGTCGGCGCGGGAATGGTCACGTCGGGCGGCGGAACGGGCGCGGGCTTCAGCACGCCCCACGGGTGGCCCATCTCCTCGCGCTGGGCCACGTAGGCCTCGGCCACCGCGCGGGCCAGATCCCGCATGCGCGCGAAGTAGTGCGCGCGCTCGGTAACGCCGATGGCCCCGCGCGCGTCCAGCACGTTGAACGTGTGCGAGCACTTGAGGACGTAGTCGTGGGCGGGGATGACCAGGCGCGCCTCCAGGGCGTTCTGGGCCTCCGCCTCGTACAGGCGGAAGAGTTCCTGCAGGCGCGGCACCGACGCCCGCTCAAAGTTGTAGGTGCAGTGCTCTATCTCCTGGCGCAGGAGGACGTCGCCATAGGTGCGGCCCGCGCCCCAATCTATGTCCACGAAACTCTTGACGCCCTGGAGAAACATGACGATGCGCTCCAGGCCGTAGGTGATCTCCACGGCGACGGGATCCAGCACGAACCCGCCCGCCTGCTGGAAATACGTGAACTGGGTGATCTCCAGCCCGTCCAGCCAGACCTCCCACCCCAGGCCCCACGCGCCCAGGGCGGGCTGCTGCCAGTTGTCCTCCACGAAGCGCACGTCGTGGCGCCGAAGGTCTATGCCGAGCGCCTCCAGGCTTTCCAGGTACAACTCCTGCGGATTGCCTGGGTCGGGCTTCAGGATGACCTGATACTGGTAGTATTGCGACCAGCGGTTGGGGTTCTCGCCGTACCGCCCGTCGTCGGGGCGCACCGATGGCTCTACGTAGGCCACGTTCCACGGCTCGGGCCCCAGCACGCGCAGGACGGTGGCGGGGTTCATGGTTCCCGCCCCAACCTGCACGTTGTACGGCTGCCAGATGAGGCAGCCTTTGTCGGCCCAGAACCGCTCTAGCCGCATGATGACTTCTTGAAACGACAACGCTCTGCTCATTCCCAACTCCCATGTCCAGAAAATACATTCACCGCAGAGAACGCAGAGACCGCAGAGGATTGGGTTTTTGTACCTCTCCGCGTCCTCGGCGCGCTCGGTGGTGAATCCAATCAGCCCTACGCGCCGGAATCCGGCGTCTGCGCGTCTAGCGCCTGCCAGCGGCGACGCAGATCCCGCAAGAACGCCGCGCTCTTCAGCCGCCGCTCCATCAGGTACACGTCGTAGTTTTCCAGCAAGGTTTCCACCTCGCGGCGCACCCGATTGCTGAGCGGCAGCGTCGCGCAGGCCTCGTAGGGGCGCGTCTGCAAGAACCGCAGCACCTCAAAGGCCTGGGGCGACACGGTCTGCAACTCGGACTCGTCGCCGGCGCATCGCGGGCAGACCAGCCCGCCCGCCGCGGGATCCATCACGTTCCCCTCGGACCGCAGCGGCTCCCGACACCGCACGCAGAAGAACAGTTCCGGCCGGTATCCCAGCAGCCCCAGCAGGCGCATCTCAAAGTAATGCGTCGTCAGCCAGAGGTCGCGCTCGCTGCTCAACCTTCGCAGCGACTCCACCAGCAACTCGTATATCGCCGCCTGGCCCTCTTCTTCGCCCGTGAAGCCATCCAGCAGTTCGGCGATGAAGTAGGCGCAGGCCGTGCGCCGCAGGTCTTCGCGAATGGGCCTGTAGGTCTCCACGCTCTCGGCCTGGGCCACGATGTCCAGGTCGCGCCCCCCGTGCACCAGCAGCCGCGAGCGCACGAAGAGTTCCAGGTGCCCGGCCTTGCGGCTGGTAATGCGGCGGATGCCCTTGGCCAGCACGCGCACCTTGCCGCGCTCCGGCGTGAAGATCGTCAGGATGCGGTCGGCCTCGCCAAAGTCGCCGCGCTTGAGCACAACCGCCTCGGTCCGATACTGTCGCTCCTGGGTCACGTCTGTCCCCCTGGCAGGCGTTCCTGCCCTCGCACCGAGATTATATCATGGGGCGGGGGTTCGGGCAAAGGTTTGCGCCAGGCGAGGGCGGCGACGGGGCGCCCGCGCGACTCAGTACAGGAACGGGTTCCCGACGCGCTCGCGGGCGATGGTCGTGGCCGGGCCGTGTCCGGGGTACACCACCGTGTCGGGCGGGAGCGTCAGGAGTTTGGTGCGGATGCTGGCGATAAGCCGGTCGTAGTCGCCGCCCGGAAGGTCGGTGCGGCCGATGCCCATCTGGAACAGGGCGTCGCCGCTGAAAACGACGCCCTGCTCGGCCAGGTAGAAGGCCACGCCGCCGGGGGAATGGCCCGGCACGTGGAGCACGCGCAGTTGCAGGTCGCCGACGCGCACGATGTCGCCGTCGCGCAGGAGCAGGTCGGGGCGAGATTGGGAGCCTTTCATCCCGAACCACGCCGCGCCGCCCCCCGTCGCCAGCATGGGCGCGTCGGCCTCGTGGATGGCCAGCGTCGCGCCCGTCGCGGCCACGATGGCGTCGTTCGCCAGCGTGTGGTCAAAGTGGCCGTGGGTGTTCAGGACGTACTCCACGTCCGCGCCCATCCGCTTGACGGCGGCCAGTATCGCTTTGGCGTCGCCGCCCGGGTCAATCACCGCGCCCTTGTTGGTTTCCTCGCACGCGATGATGTAGCAGTTGGTCATCACAGGCCCGACAACGAGAGTTTCAACCCGCATGTGCGCTCCTAGCGATGGGTAGCCATTGGCCGTTGGCCATTAGCCACTAGCCATTAGCCGTCAGCCGTCAGCCGGTTGGCCGATGGCTTTTGAGATTCAAGCGAACCGATTATAATGGGCACGGCATGACTGTCAACAAGGAGGCTACGTCATGAACACACCCGCGCTGTCCACCATGTGGATGCAGCGGCGGCATGCGCACGTCCGCGAATTCTTGGAGGCCGGCAGGCGCGCCGGCTTTACGCGCTTTGAGTTGGGCCATGTGGTGCGGCCCGAAATGCTGGAGGGCATCACGCGCCGAGATGGGGAGTTCCCCAGCATCCACGCGCCGTGCCCCACCACGGTTGGCCTGGGCGGCAAGGATGGCATCGTCGTCAGCGCGCTGGACGAGGACAAGCGCCGCGCGGCGGTGGCGCTGCACATCCAGACCATGGACTGGGCCGAGGCGCTGGGCACGAGGATTGTCGTGATGCACATCGGCCATGTGGAGGTGGACCAAAGCCTTGAGCGCGAAATGCGCCGGCTGTACATCGCCCAGCAGGAGGATTCGCCTCGCTACGCGGCGCTACGCCGGCAGTTGCAGGAGGCCCGCGCGGCCCAAGCAGCGCCCCATCTGGACGCCGTGCGCCGCAGTCTGGAGACGCTGTCGCGGGAGGCGGCCCGGCGCGGGCTGCGGCTCGCCGTGGAGAATCGCTACCACTACCACGAAATCCCCACGCCCGCCGAAGCGCACGCCCTGCTCGGCGAATTTGACAGCGTGGAGTTCTGGTACGACACGGGCCACGCCCACGTGATGCACAACCTGGGGTTCATCCCCTACCGCGACTGGCTGAACGGCCTGACGGCGCGCCTGGCGGGCATTCACCTGCACGATGTCATCGGCACGCGCGATCACCTGGTGTGCGGCCTGGGCGAGGTGGACTGGGCCTGGGTACGCGAGCACCTGAAGCCCGACACCTTCCGCACGTGCGAGTTTGACTGGTACTTTGAGGCCGAGCATCTGTGGCCCGGCGTGGAGTTTCTGGCCCGGGCGGGGTGCTTGTAACTACGCGCGGCTGCCGAGATCGCGGAGAACCCTTCAGGCGGACTTGCGCCCGTATTCTCGGCGGTCTCCGCGTGCGCGGTGGTGCATTCGGGGATGCCCGGGAGCAGGAGATGATCCCATGCGGCTTTCTCAACTCTTCGGCAACACGTTGCGCGACGCGCCATCGGACGCGGAAATGCCCAGCCACCGGCTGCTCGTGCGGGCGGGGATGATCCGCGCCGTCGGCAGCGGCATCTATGCGTTCCTGCCCCTGGGCTGGCAGGTGCTCCGGAAGATTCAGGCCATCATCCGCGAGGAGATGAACCGCATCGGCGGCCAGGAGATGCTCATGCCCATCGTCAACCCGGCCGACCTGTGGCGCGCCACGGGCCGCTACGATTCGGTCGGGCCGGAACTCGTGCGGTTCCAGGACCGGGCCGGACGCGACCTGGTGCTGGCCATGACCCACGAGGAGGTCGCCACGCTGCTGGCCGCCGGGGAAATCCGCTCCTATCGGCACCTGCCCGCGCTCATCTACCACTTCCAGACCAAGTTCCGCGACGAGCCACGCCCCCGCGGTGGGCTTGTTCGGGTGCGCGAGTTCGTCATGAAGGACTCCTACTCGCTGGACGTGGACGAGGCGGGCCTGGAGGCGCAGTACCAGGCGCACTACGAGGCGTATGCGCGCATCTTCGCCCGCTGCGGGGTGGAGGCCATCCCCGTGCAGGCGGCGACGGGGATGATGGGCGGCGCCGTGTCCCACGAGTGGATGGCCGAGAGTCCCCACGGCGAGGACACGCTGTTCCGGTGCGGCGCCTGCGGCTACGCGGCCAACGCCGAGGTCGCCGAGTTCGCCGTGCCGCCCCTGCCCGCCGAGGAACCGTTGCCGCTGGAGGAGGTAGCCACGCCCGGCTGCAAGACCATCCAGGCGGTGGCGGGCTTTTTGGGTGTGCCCACGAGCAAGACGATGAAGGCCGTGTTCTACGCCGCGGGCGAGCGGCTCATCTTTGCGGTCATCCGCGGCGACCTGGAGGTGAACGAGGCCAAACTGTGCCGGGTGCTGGGCGTGAGCGGCATCGCGCCCGCCGACGAGGCGGCGCTGGCCAGGGCGGGCATCGCGGCGGGGTACGCGTCGCCCATCGGGGTGCGCGGCGTTACGGTGGTTGCCGACCCCAGCATCACCACGGGGGCCAACTTCGTCGCGGGGGCCAACCGCACGGGTTACCACGTGCGCAACGCCAACTATCCGCGCGACTTCCAGGCGGACCTCTTCGCCGACATCGCCGCCGCATACGACGGCGCTCCCTGCGGTCGGTGCGGATCGCCCCTTCGGGCCACCCGCGCCATTGAGGTGGGCCACCTGTTCAAACTGGGCACGCGCTACAGCGAGGCCCTGGGCGCGACGTACCTGGACGCCGACGGCACGGAGCGGCCCATCGTCATGGGGTCCTACGGCATCGGCCTGGGGCGGCTCATGGCGGTCATCGTGGAGCAGCATCACGACGACTGGGGCATCCTGTGGCCCGCGTCGGTCGCGCCGCATGATGTCCATCTGGTGGGGCTGAACCTGGAAGATGAAGAGGTGCGCCACGCCGCCGAGGACGTGTACGCGGAACTCCAGGGCGCGGGGCTGGAGACGCTTTACGACGACCGCGCCGAAAGCCCGGGCGTCAAGTTCGCCGACGCCGACCTCATCGGCGTGCCGGTGCGGATCACCGTCAGCCGTCGCGCCCTGAAGCAGGGCGGCGCGGAGGTCAAGCGGCGGGGGGACAAGGATGTGGCGGTCATCCCTCGCAGCGAGTTGGTGGCAGCGGCGAGGAGAATGATGTCATGAGCAACAGACCGAATGGAGATTGCCCCGAGCGGTCTTGACTTGCCGGGGATTCGCGCTATACTCATGTCTAGACCAGCCGATGCAGGACGCCGCCACGGATCGGCAAGTCCTGGATAGGCAGAGGTAGCGAGCGATGAGTACAATCACAGTTGTTCTGCCCGATGATCGGCTCATCCAACTGAGGGAACTTGCAACCCGCCTGGGAATTGCTCCGGAGGACCTGGCGCGGGCAAGCATTGAAGACCTCCTGAACCACCCTGACGAGGCATTCCAACAGGCCGTGGAGAAGGTGCTGAGCAAGAACGCTGATCTATACAAGCGGCTGGCGGCGCAGTGATACGCTACATCACCCTCGGCGAAGCGCTTGAAGTGCATGCTCGGATCATGGCGCAGTCGGGCGGGATCGCCACCCTTCTGAGCATAGGCGCGCTGGAATCCGCCCTCGCTCAACCGCGCATGACGTTTGGCGGCGAGGAACTGCATCCTACGCTGGTTGAGAAAGCGGCTGCTCTGGGCTTCGCGCTCATCCAGAACCACCCTTTCGTGGATGGAAATAAACGGACAGGCCATGCGCTGATGGAAGTATTCCTCCTGCTGAACGGCTACGAAATCCAGGCCACGGAGGACGAGCAGGAGGACGTAATTCTTCGGGTTGCCTCGGGTTCCATGCCGCGCGGCGACTTCACGGCCTGGCTCCGCCTCCATGTCCGCCCATGCCGGTGAGCGTAGATCAAGCAGGGCGGCGCGGAGGTCAAGCGGCGGGGGGACCAGAGCGCGACGGTGATTCCACGCGACCAACTCCTCTCGGCATTGGAGGCGCAATGAGCGACACCAAACAGGTTGTTTCCATCAAAGTGGTGTACACGGAGGGCTGCCCCAATACTCCACCCACCATCCAGCGGATTCGCGAGGTGGCGGCCGAGTTGGGCATCGCCATAGAACTGTCGGAGGTGCTGGTGAGCACCGAAGAGGAGGCCGAGGCGCACCGGTTCCTCGGAAGCCCCACCGTGCAGGTGAACGGGCTGGACTTGGACCCCGCCATGCGGACGCAGACCGCGTTCGGCTTCACCTGACGGAGGTATGGGGCATCGGGCGTGCCCTCAAAGGAGATGATCGCGCAGGCGCTGCGAGAGGCTGCCGAAATCTGAACAGGGGACAGCCCCCGCAACCCCGCCCGCCGCGCTGTGTTGTATCCTGCGCACGAATCCCCAAAACCGTGTCGGAGGAGGAGTATGCGCAAAGTGAAACTGTTGCTGGGACCCATGCGAGTGCCGTTCCTCATCCTTGCGCCGGCCTGCGCGGTCGCGGGCCTGGGCACCGCGGTCTGGTCCAGGGGCGCGGTGAACCCCTGGCACGCGGTGCTGGCATTCCTCGGCGCGCTGTGCGCCCACATCAGCGTCAACGCCTTCAACGAGTACTTTGATTTCAAGAGCGGCGTGGACTCGCGCACCGTGCGCACGCCCTTCAGCGGGGGGAGCGGCACCCTGCAGGCGCACCCCGAACTGGCGCCCCAGGCGCTGGCGACCGCCATCGTTACCGCGGCCATCGTTGGCCTCATCGGCCTGTACTTCCTGTTCGTGTGGGGCTGGGCCATCGTGCCCCTGGGCCTGCTGGGGCTGCTGGTCATCGTCGCCTACACCCCGTGGTTCACCTACAATCCCGTGCTCTGCCTCATCTCGCCCGGCCTGGGATTCGGGACGCTCATCGTCATGGGGACGCATTTCGTCCTGACGGGCGAATACACGTGGACGGCATTTGTCGCCTCGCTGGTGCCGTTCTTCCTGGTCAACAACCTGCTGCTGCTCAATCAGTTCCCCGACGTGGAGGCCGACCGCAGCGTGGGCCGTCGCCACTATCCCATCCTCATCGGCAGGCGCAAGAGCAGCATCATCTACAACGCCTTCAACGCGGCGGCCTACCTGTCCATCATCGCGGGCGTTGTCCTGAAACTGCTGCCCGCGTGGGCGCTGCTGGGCCTGCTGACCGTGCCCCTGGCAGTGCAGGCGGGCCGCGCCGCGTATCGCTACGCCGACGACCTGCCGAAGTTAGCGCCGGCCCTGGGCCAGAATGTCCTCGTCAACATCCTGACCCCCGTGCTGCTTGCCATCGGGCTTTTCATCGGCTAGAATGCAGCCCGAAGTTCTACGCTGACAGGAGGACACAATGCCACATCTCCGACTTGAGTACACGGCGAACATCACGCAGAAGGTGGACTTCCAGGCCCTGTTTGCCGACCTGCAAGGGGCGCTGTCCAGGGTGGGTGGCATTCCGATGGCCAACTTCAAAAGCCGCGCCTATCGCCTGGACGCCTACCGCATTGCCGAGGGCAGCCCGGACCAGGCGTTCGTCCATCTGGACATCCGCATGTTTGAGGGGCGGCCGGATGACCTGAAGCAGGCGATGCTCGCGGCGGTGATGGATGTGCTGAAGTCGCACTACGCGGCGACGGGCGCGGGGCCGGAAATCCAGTTCTCGGTGGAAATCCAGGACATTCGGCGGGCGGCGTACCTGAAGTCGCCGTAGTATCCACGAATAACACGAATCTACACGAATGAGACGTAGGGCGGCTTCCCATCGCCGCCGGAGGCAGGGGGCAGGTTTCCAAGGTGCGACGCACTTTCGGAAGTGCGTCGCACCTTGCCGCCAACACAAGTTCGTAGGGCGGCTTTCCATCGCCGCCGGAACCTCACCCCCGGCCTTCGGCTTCCCCCGAGGGGGTGAGGTAGCGAATCGGGCAGGTGTGGGAACTGCCCCTGCGCGGTTGGCCCTGCACTACGGCCTCTCCGCCACGATCAGCCGCACGATGCCCCACGCCCAGAGGCTCTCATCCTTGACCACGCGCAGCCCCGCGGCCCGCACGTTGGCCACCGTGTCGCGGTTGATGTCCTCGCCGATGATCTTCCACGCCAGCGGGTTGAGCGCGTCCATGGCCCTGGCGATCCCCCGCGACGTGGCGCGCATGTGCTCCAGCAGGACGATGCGCCCGCCCGGCCGCACGACCCGCGCCAACTCCCGCAGCCCCTGGATGGGATCGGGCACCCCGCAGAAGACCAGCGTCGCCACCGCGCAGTCAAACGCGCCGTCGGCGAAGGCCAGGTGCTGGACGTCCATCTGGGCCAGGGCGGGGACGTGCGCGCCGCGGGCCGCCAGTTTCGCCCGCGTGCGCAGGAGCATCTTCATGCTCACGTCCACCGCCGTAACGCGGAGCGCCGGCGCGTAGTAGGGCGCGTTGAACCCCGTGCCCACGCCCACCTCCAGCACGTTGCAGCCCGCGACTTCCGCCCACACGCGGCTGCGCCACGGGCGCATGATGCGGCGCTCCAGCCGCTCAAAGATCCTGTCGTAGTGCGGCGCGACGCTGTCAAATCGGTCTTGCTGGCCCACGGTCATCGCCCCCGCGGTTCCGGCGCCGACTACGCCCGCCCCAGGACGGCCGTGAGGAGCGCCATGCGCACGTACATGCCGTTCTTCATCTGGCGGAAGTACGACGCGCGCGGGTCGGCGTCCACCGCGTAACTGATCTCGCCCACGCGCGGCAGGGGGTGCATCACGGTCATGGTCTGCTTGGCACGCTTCATGACTTCCGGCGTGATGACGTAGTAGTCCTTGACCATGTCATACTGGGCCAGGTCGGTGAAACGCTCTTTCTGCACGCGGGTTACGTAGAGCACGTCGGCCTTGTCAATCACCTGCGACACGTCTTCCAGTTCCTGATACTCCAGGCCCTTTTGCTTCACTTCCTCAATCAGTTCCGGCGGCATGCGCAGGATGTCGGGCGAGACGAAGTAGAACTTGACGTTGTACAAGCTGAGCAGGCGGGTCAGGGAATGCACCGTTCGGCCGTACTTCAGGTCGCCGACCATTGCCACCGCCAGCCCGTCCACGCGACTGTGGTCTTCCTCAATGGTGAACAAGTCCAGCAGCGCCTGCGTGGGGTGTTCGCCCACCCCATCGCCTGCGTTGATGATGGGCTTCTCGCAGTAATGCGCGGCAACGGCCGCGGAGCCGACTTCCGGATGCCGCAGGACGATGACATCGGCGTAGGATTCCAGCGTGCGCACGGTGTCGGGCAGCGACTCGCCTTTGGTCACGGACGAATACACCACCTCGTTGATGGGAATGACCGCGCCGCCCAACCGCGACATGGCGGCGATGAACGACGAACTGGTACGAGTGCTCGGCTCGTAGAACAGCGAGGCCATCACCTTGCCCTGCAGCAGGTTGGAGTGGCCGACGCGCTCCACGATGATGCGCATCTCCTCGGCCAGCCCGAAGAGGTAGCGCAGGTTCTCGCGGTCAAACTGCTTGACAGACAGAATGTCCTGCCCCTTGAACGGATTGATGCCCTTGATTGGTTTTGGAGCCATAGTTTTCCTCCCCACAGACTTATGAGTTCACTCTTCGTGAGTATTTCACCGCGGGGCGCACGGAGACCGCAGAGGATGGGATTTTTGTCCTCCTCTGCGTCCTCGGCGCGCTCGGCGGTGGATACCCCCTGTGCCGCTAACTCGCGTTCGGCTGCGGCCCTACCCGCTGGCCGAACCCCGGCTGGACGCGCACGCGGCCGCCCTCCCAGGCTTGTACGCCGCGCACCCAGGTCTCCAGCACGCGCGCCCCGACCTCCATGCCCTCAAACGGCGTCCAGTGGCATTTGGTTTGCAGGGTGTCGCCGCGGATGGTGGCGCGCACGTCGGTCTCCACCACGACGAACGATTCGGGCGACGTAGGGATTCCGAACAGGCGCGCCGGCGCGTCGTGGTACAACTCCACCAGCCGTTCCAGCGTCAGCCGCCCCTCGCTGACGGCGGTGAGCATGAGCGGGAGCGCGGTTTCCAGCCCAGGCACGCCAGGCGGCGGTTTGGGGCCGCGCTTCTCTTCCAGCGTATGCGGCGCGTGGTCGGTGGCCAGCATGTCAATCACGCCCAGGTTGTCCCACAGGGCCTGACGGTCGGCGGCTGTGCCCAGCGGCGGGCGCATCTTGCCCAGGCTGCCCAGCGCCCGCGCGTCGTCCTTGGTCAGGAACAGGTGGTGCGGCGTTACCTCGCAGGTTATGCGAGCGCCCTGCTCCTTGACCTGCCGTATCCACTCAATCTGCCACGCCTCGGACACGTGGCATACGTGCAGCCATCGCCCGGAGAGCCGGGCCAGCATTATGGCCACGAGCATGGCCGGGCCTTCGGCGTGCACGGCGATGGGGCGGTCGGCAGGCCACGCCTGAAACTGCCGTATTAGCGTTGACATGTCTTCCACCAGCAGCGGGCCGAAGGTATGGCTCATGTACACCTTCATGCCCACGCACCGCTGCGCCGCTTCGGGCGCCAGTTTGGCATTCTTCCTCGTGGCGCCCCACCAGAACCCGTAGTCGCAGACGGCCTTGGCGGCGGCCCGCTCCTTTGCGGCGAGGGTCTTCAGGCTGGTTACGGGCGGCTGGTTGTTGGGCATGTCCAGCACGCAGGCGTAGCCGCCGGCCAAGGCCGCCGCCGTCCCTGTCAGAAACGTTTCTTTGCGGGTGCCGCCCGGGTCGCGCAGGTGCACATGCGGATCTATCCCGGCCGGCAGTCGGAGTATCTTGCCCATATCACCCTCACAAAAACGCCGAAGCGTCTGCTTCGGCGTCGCTGCCTCACGTATTATAGTATAGCACCATTTCGTATGGATGCGGGCGTTTTTGGATCTCCCGCACGTCCGTCTCGCGCTTGTGGCGCGTCCAGAACGCGATCAAGTCCTCCGGGAACACGTCCCCTTCCAGCAGGAAGTCGTGCTCCGCGTCCAGCGCGTCCAGCGCCTCCTCCAGGCTGGCGGGGAGCGCGCGGATTCTCGCCTTCTCCTCGCCGGCGAGCGCGAAGAAGTTGTCCTCGTAGGGGCCGAACCCCTCGGCGCTCGGGTCTAGGTTCTGGCGGATGCCGCGGATGCCCGCCATGAGTTGCGCGGCAAGGGCCAGGTACACGTTGCACGTGGCGTCGGGCGGGCGGTACTCAATGCGCTTGGTCTCGGGCGTGGTGGCGTACTCCGGCACGCGGATGGCCGCGCTGCGGTTGCCCAGCGAGAAGAACAGCGAGACGGGTGCCTCGTACCCGGGCGTCAGCCTGCGGTACGAGTTGCTGCTGGGGTTGACCAGCCCCGATAGCGCCGCCCCGTGGCTCAGCAGCCCGGCCACATACGAAAGCGCCAGTCGGCTCAGGCCGGCGTAGCCGCGCTCGTCGTAGAACAGCGGTCGCCCGCCCTTGAACAGGTGTTGGTGAAAGTGCATGCCGTTGCCCGCTTCGCCCACCAGCGGCTTGGGCATAAACGTTACGGTCTTGCCGCGCCTGCGCGCCACGTTGCGGACGAAGTACTTGACCATCATCACGACATCGCCGCTCCGCACCAGGCTGTCCATCGGCACCTCAATCTCACACTGGCCCGCGCCGCCCACCTCGTGGTGGTGATACTTGACCGGCACACCGGCCTCCTCCAGGAGCACGCAGACCTCCGAGCGCAGGTCGTTGAGCGCATCTTGCGGCGGCGCGACATGGTATCCCCCATGCTTCGGGAGTCCCAGTCCGAAGCCGGCCTCGCCCATGCGCCAGTGCGCCTCCTCGGCGTCTATCTCAAACCCGCTGCGATGGGGTTCGTTGTGAATCGCCACGCGGTCAAAGACGTAAAATTCCAGTTCAGGCCCCCAGCGGCTCTCGTCGGCGATGCCGGTGCGCTTGAGGTAGCCTTCGGCCTTCGCGGCGATGCTGCGCGGATCCCACCGGAAGTCCTCGCGCGTTGTCGCGTCCACGATGCGGCAGATGAAACTGAGCGTCGGGATCTCGCAGAACGGATCCACCCAGCCGGTCGCCAGGTCGGGCACCAGCACCATGTCGCCCGCTTCCACGCGCTTGAACCCCACGCTGGAGCCATCAAACCCGACGCCGTCCTGCATCAGGCGCTCGCTGAACTCCCGCGCCGAGATGGTTACATGCCGCCACTGCCCCCATAGATCGGCGAATTTCAGGTCCACGAGGCGAATCCCGTTGTGTTGGACGAACCGCATCGCCTCCTGGATGTCCGCGAAGGCTGTCATCTCACCTCCTTGTGATGTCGCCTTGCCTTTGCTGGGCGCGGGCCGACGGTGCCGCACGCGAACGAATATTATACGTGAATGCGCGCTTGTGTCCAAAACGGCGCGGCGGGCAGAAAAATAGGGAGGGGGTCGCCCCTCCCGTTTCGCCGCCAGCGTCGTCAGGCGACCCATTCCTCCACCAGTGCCATCGCCTCTGGGGTGTGCACGAAGTCGCAGAACCCAACCCGCGCGCAGACCTCGGGGTTCTGGGTGTTGCTGAAGAAGTACAGCGTGCGCTTGAAAGGCCCCTCGGCGAACGGCACCATGCGCGAATGGCCTCGCTTCTCGGCCAGGCGCGCGGCGAATTTGGACAGAATCGCGACGCCCATATTCGCCTCCACCGCCGAGATGGCCGACTCGGTGCAGCCCATGTCCACGATGGATTGTACCTTCTCGGGCGCGCCCAGGGCCCTTTCCAGCGCGCGCCACACGGGGTCGGACGGCGGGTGGCCGTGCTCGCGCACGAGCATGATGCCGGGCTCGGCCAGTTCGCGGAGCGACACGTGCGGGCGGTCGGCCCAGGGATGGCCGGCCGGCACCAGGAGCACCGTCTCGTCCTCCATGAACTCGCGCACGGACAGGTCGCGATGGTGGGGCTCGTAGGCCACCACGCCCATGTGAATCTCCTGGTCCAGCACGCGCTGCAGGGCCGCATCGGCGTCCATCGTTTGCATGTGGATGACGACCTCAGGGTGCCGCTGCTTGAACAGGAGGATGAGCCTGGGGAGGATGTACTGGGCGGGGGTGGCCGCGCAGCCGATGACGAGTTGGCCCACCAGTTTGCCCCGCAACGCGCACATGGTCTCCTCAATGTGCTTGGAGAGGCCCATCATCTGGCGGGCCAGGGGCACCAGGGCGCGCCCTGCTTCGGTCAGCACGACCGCACGCCCCGTGCGGTAGAACAGTTCCAGGCCCAACTGCTGCTCCAGCGCCTGAATCTGGAGGCTGACGGCGGGCTGGCTCATCTTGAGGCGCTTCGCCGCTCCGGAGAAACTTCGCTCCTCAACGGCGCTCAGGAAGATCGCAATTCTGTGAATGTCCAGCATATAGCCTCTCATGAAAACCTATTTGTGCACATTATAACAGACTCTCGCGAAAATGCAATTTCCCCCATTCGCGTGAATTGGCGTCATTCGCGGTTATAGAGGTCTATCCACGAATAACACGAATACACGCGAATGGAATAAATTCAGACACGTGGGGCGGCTTTCCATAGCCGCCGGGCGCCACGTCCCGTTCCCCATTCGCGTGGATTGGCGTTATTCGCGGTTATAGAGGTCTATCCACGAATAACACGAATCCACACGAATGGAATAAATTCAGACACGTAGGGCGGCTTTCCATAGCCGCCGGGCGCCACGCCCCGTTCCCCATTCGCGTGAATTGGCGTTATTCGCGGTTACAGGGGCAGAACCCGCCCGGCCTATCGCGTCAAATCTCGCAGCGCGGCTTCCAGCGTGGGGAAGCGGAACGTGTACCCCAGTTCCAGCAGGCGCTTCGGCTGCGCGCGCTGGCCCTCCAGGAGCAGCGTGGCGACCTCGCCGAACATCAGGCGCATGGCGAACGCGGGCAGGGGGAACCACGACGGGCGGCGCAGCACCCGCCCGATGACGCGGCTCACCTCGGCGTTGGTCATCACGTCGGGCGCGACCAGGTTGAACGGGCCAGAAGCGGCGGGGTTCTCAATCAGGAACCGAATGGCGCCCACCTCGTCGGCGAGGTGAATCCACGCCACGTACTGCTTGCCGCCGCCGACAGGCCCGCCGATGAACAGGCGAAACGGCAGGAGCATCAGCGGCAACACCCCGCCGGTACGGCTGAACACCACCGCCGTGCGGATGACGACACGGCGCACGCCCATGGCCTCCACCGGCGCGGTCGCCGCCTCCCACTGCACGGCCACCTGCGCGAGCCAGTCGGTCCCGGCGGGCGCGGTCTCGTCCAGCACTCGGTCGCCCGCGAACCCGTAGATGCCGATGCCCGACGCCTGGACGACGACGCCGGGCTTGTGGGCGGCCTGCTGCACGGCCTCCACCACGGCGCGGCCCGCGTCCAGGCGGCTCTGGAGGATGAGATGCTTGCGCTCGTCCGTCCATCGGCTTGGCAGAAGCCCCTCGCCGGCGATGCTAGCGCCCGCCAGGTTCACGATGGCGCCCGCGCCGTCGGCCAGGTGCTCCCAGCCCTGCGCCGTGCGCCCGTCCCAGCGTTCCGCGCGGACGCCCGCCGGCAGGCCGGTGGCCTTGTCGGGGTTGCGCGTCAGCACGATGACCTCGTGCCCGGCCTGCGCCAGTTCCGCCGCCAGCGCCGACCCGATGAGTCCCGTCCCACCTGTGATGAGAATCCGCATGGCAAACACCTCCCGAATGTGTTAGCACCCTCACCCCAACCCTCTCCCAGTGGGCAAGGGCGTAGGTTCCCTCTCCCCGTGGGAGAGGGTCTTTCAAGGGTAGGTTTTTTGTTCGCGTTCCAGCAAGGGGTGGCGAGACAGATCCTCTGCTGCTATAATGGTGGCTACCAGTCCCCCAATACAGCAGGAGGAAGATCATGTCTCGCCCCCAAGTATT
>Ga0272448_1000369_pt1 | contig 69939 bp, 70 predicted proteins | sample YNPCB0191_FD_202220 | JGI IMG/M metagenome (GOLD analysis project Ga0272448, IMG submission 202220) | Hot spring sediment microbial communities from Yellowstone National Park, WY, United States - YNP-CB-019-1 | ecosystem: Environmental > Aquatic > Thermal springs > Hot (42-90C) > Sediment...
GAGCAGGAGGTGGAAAGCCTCTCCCAGGATATCGTGAAGCTGGTGGAAGCTGCCCGGCAGGAAGTCCTGGCGGTAGAGGAGCGGGTGGTTTCGGTGGCCTCGGTCTCGGAAGAGAATGCGGCTTCCAGTGAAGAGGTCTCCGCTTCCACCGAAGAGCAGAGCGCCTCTCTGGAAGAGATTGCTTCTGCCAGTGAGTCTCTGGCCAAACTGGCCGAGGAACTCCAAAACACCGTGAGTCAGTTCAGGATATAAAAGTCTTCAACTACCGCTTTCGGAAATCCCGAAAGCGGTAGTTACCCCACTTCCCCCTTTTTAACCTCTTCGGGACTTCGGTTGCAGTTCTTTTCGGATGATTTTCCCCACCGAGGGGTTGCTTTGGTTGATTCTCTCTTTTATGTTAGAATATTTTTGCCTATGGGTATGGTTATAGCGGTGACCAATCAAAAGGGCGGAGTGGGGAAAACCACCACGTGTATAAATCTGGGAGCATGTCTGGCGGAAAAGAAAAAGCGGGTGCTCCTTGTGGATATCGATCCCCAGGGTAATGCTACCAGTGGTCTGGGGATCGATCGCTGGAAGCTGAAGCAATGTATTTATGACCTTCTCATCAACGGGGTGGAAGCAGGAGAACTGATCTGCCAGACCGAGGTGGAAGATCTGTGGTTACTGCCGGCGACCATTCGCCTGGCAGGCGCCGAAGTGGAGCTGGTTAGTCTTCCGGGGCGGGAGGCGAAATTAAAGGAGGGGTTAAAAGATTGGATAGGGAATTTCGATTTCATCCTCATCGACTGTCCTCCCTCGCTGGGGTTACTCACCCTCAACGCTTTGACGTTCGCCAGCAAGGCTCTGGTGCCCATCCAGTGCGAGTACTATGCCCTCGAGGGGTTGAGTCAGTTGATGGGAACCTTCACCATGGTGCGAAATGCCCTGAATCCTACCCTTGAGCTTCTGGGGGTGCTCCTCACCATGTTTGATTCGCGGACCAATCTCGCTCAACAGGTGGTGGAGGAGGTCCGCCGGGTATTCCAGGAAAAAGTATTTCAGGCGGTTATCCCTCGAAGCGTTCGTCTCAGTGAAGCTCCCAGCTATGGGAAACCGATTATCCTCTATGATGGGAACTCCCGGGGAGCTCTGGCCTATCGAGATTTAGCAGAGGAAGTGATCAGGAGAAATGGTTAAGCGAGGCCTGGGCAAAGGACTGGAGGCTCTTATTCCTGCGGCGAACGTGTTCGGCGGCAAAACCGTTCAGGAAGTGGATATCGAGCGTGTGTGTCCCAATTCTCTGCAGCCACGTGCTCAGATGGACGAAGAGAAGCTGGAAGAACTGGCCTATTCGATTCAGACTCACGGTGTTCTGCAGCCTCTTCTGGTGCGCCGCCTGGGAGACAGCTTTGAAATCATTGCCGGGGAGAGAAGATGGCGGGCAGCCAAAAAGGCTGGGCTAAAGACGGTGCCGGTCATCGTGGAAGAGGTGGATGAAGCAAAGAAACTGGAAATCGCCCTGGTGGAGAATCTGCAGCGGGAAGACTTAAACCCTCTGGAGTTAGCCAGAGGTATCAAAAAGCTCATGGAGGATTTCTCCCTCACCCAGGATGAAGTGGCCCAGAGAATTGGAAAAAAACGCTCCACGGTGGCCAACTTGCTCCGACTTTTGGATTTGCCTTCTTCGATCCAGGAATTGATCGAAAAGGATCAAATTTCGCTTGGTCACGCCAAGGCCCTGCTCTCGGTGCCTTCGGCTGAGGAACAAAAAATCCTGGCGGAAAAGGTGATTCAAGAATCCCTCTCGGTCAGGGAAACCGAGCGTCTCAGCAAGAAAACTCGTTCCACACTCCAGTCAACCAGGGATTCCCTGGAGAAAAACGTTGAGGAACTCCTCACCCGCTATCTCTCCACCAGGGTGCGGGTGGGAAACGGTAAGATTGTGGTAGAATATTACGGATTGGAAGACCTGAAGCGACTCTATACGCTGCTGGCCAGTTCCAAATGGTAACAAGGGGGGATAAGAGTGCCTTCGGGCGGTAAACATCTGACCATTTTCTGGATAAGCCCGGTCAAGGGGCAACTGAAAAAATTTCATCTCCGCTGGCAGGTTCTGGTTCTGGGAATTTTGATTTTCGTCGTAGGGATAGGCCTGGGGATTGGAGGGGTACTCTGGTATCAGGCCAAAACCAGAAAGGCGCTTTTTTCCGCTTCTTGCCGGCTTAAAGAAACCCAGCAGGCCCTGGCCGTTCTTGAAAATCAGCGCAGAGAGCAGGAAGAACGCATTAAGAACTTGACTCAGGAGACGGAGAAGGTTCTGCAGGAACTCAACGCGGTACGGGAACTCGATAAGAAAGTCCGTGAGCTTCTGGAAAAAGACCTGCAGTCTCGACTCAAAAAGCTGGGCATTTCCCTGTCACTTGCCTCCACCGAGTTAAGCCCCTGTGTTCCGGTGCACCGCTTCTTAGAAAGAAGCTGGGAAGCGCTCCCCCTGGGGATGGGAGGGCCGCTTTTCGGGTCTTTAGTACCCCTGCCCCCGGTTTCTTCTCTGGTTACTCCCCCCTACGATCCCCACTTACAAATTCAAATCAGGACTCTGGAAGATAACCTTACCTGGTTGAAAACCGAGATCTTTCTGCGCCGGAAGTCTCTGGAAGAAGTCATCGACGTTGCGTACAAGAAAGACAGGCTTCTGGATACCATCCCCATGCGCTGGCCTACCTGGGGTAAGATATCTTCTCGGTACGGCTGGCGCAAAGATCCCTTCACCGGCCAGAGGGCCTGGCATACCGGTATTGATATCGCCGCCCCATCGGGCAGGAGCGTGGTCGCTACTGCGGAAGGGAGAGTAGTCTTTGCCGGCTGGAACGGGAATTATGGAAAGTGTGTCATTGTCCGGCATCAGTTCGGTTATGAAACGGTATACGGACATCTCTCCAAAATTCTGGTCAATCCTGGAGATCTGGTCAAAAAAAACCAGGTTGTCGCCAAAGTGGGGAGCACCGGACGGAGCACCGGTCCTCACCTTCACTATGAAGTAAGACGATACGGTAACGTGGTCAATCCCTGGCCGCACCTCCCCTAAAAGGGGAACTCGGGGCTTACTCGGGCGATACAAGATACAATAAAAACGATACCAGTGTGAAAAGGAGGCATGTTGGAGAATGAGAACCGGGATCATTGTGTTAACGCTTGTTTTTATCCTGCTTCTTACCCCTTTCGCCTTGGCCGGAGTTGATAAAGCGGTGGTGAAAAGCATTGATTTTGAAAGACAGGGGGAAGAAACTCTGGTCAGAATCACCGTGGAACTGTACTCGAATGGAGAGGGAGAAGCGTATCTTGAGGCCATTGCCAATTATGATGGAAAGGATTACACCACCATGCCTTTGCGGATGCTTTGTGCCTTTCCTTACCAGACGTTCACCTTTCTTTTGCGAAAAAGCGATTTTCGTCGGGTGGACCTCACCGAAGGAATTGAGCAGGAACTTCCCGAGCTGGTGGAAGAAAAGAATGTGGTGGCTTACGTCTATGGGGAGAAGATTACCTCACCTGAGGACCGCGGAACCGAGGACGTGAAATCGGACCTCGCCAGGAGGGGTTACGCCCTGCGTGAAGTCCTGGCCAAGGGCACCAAAACCCTCAAATGGGGAAGCAAAAAGTAAAGTCATGAGGAGAGAACACCGGGACTCACTCTGGGGTTCCTGGTGTTCTCTGCAGCGAGGAGCTCGAGGAGGTCTATCGGCTCTTCCAGGATGTAATCAGGACCGAGGGTCAGGATGTCCTGCGGTGCGAGTGCACCCCACCGGGCAAAAGCAAAACGAATGCTGGCATTTTTTGCCGCCCTGATATCATAGATACTCTCTCCCACGAAGATGGCCTGTTCCCGAGGTACGGAAAGCCTCTGGAGGGCTAAAAAGAGTGAATCGGGAGCAGGTTTGGGGTGAGGTACGTCATCGGCGCATACCGTGACGGCAAAGAAGTGGTTAATGCCGAAGTTGTCAAACTCGTAGTGCATTTCTTCTCTGATTTTGGAAGTCACAAGAGCCAGGGGTAGATTCATCCGGGTTAATTGTTCCAGAACTTCCAGGATTCCCGGGAAAAGCCGGGCTTCGAGCATGAATTCCCGGATCAGTCCCTGCCAGCGCTCTCGGAACTGCACCCGTTGCCCTTCCGGAATATTCAGAATCTTCATAGTCTCGGGGCTGGGAATTCCCAGAGAGAAATGGAAAAAGTGAAGCGGTTTCTCTTCCCCGCTCCACTCGGCATATGCTTTCTGGAGGGCCTTTAAGAATACCGGATTGGTGTCGGTGAGTGTTCCATCAATGTCAAAGATAACTGCTCGAACCATGGTTTACTCCTTTCCTACCCGAGGCTAGCTTTTCATTATATCAGGTCTGTCAAGGCTACTTTCCCTGTCGCTCTGAAGGATGAGAAGGGAAAATGCCCGCCTGAGCGGTACGCACGTCTTCCACCGAGAAGAAGGCTCCAGGACATACTGCGTTGATGATGTCGATAACGTTCTGCAGGTCTTTGCGGCGCACCACGGTGAAAATGAGCTTCACCGGCCCCCGGCTCCCCATGCCATCAAAAGCCGTGACTCCACACCGCGCTGCTTGCAGGGCTTTAAAAAGCTCTTCTCCCCCCTTCTGGAGAATCACCCGGACGATAACATGGCCCATAGCAAACCACTCCTCGATATAGATTCCCAGAAAGTTCCCCAGAGCAAAACCGGCAGCGTACCCCAGGAAAGCCAGAGGGGTGTGCGAACGGGTAACGAGCCTGCTCACCACCACAATCCAGAGAAGCACTTCGGCAAATCCCAAAAACGGGGCAATATTGCGTTTTCCCCGAGAAGTAAGGATAATCCGCATGGTTCCCAGGCTTACATCGGCCACTCGGGAAGCGAAAATGACCAGAGGCAGAAAAACCAGGTTATACCAATCAAAGCCCTCCAAGGCAAATCCCCTTACTTTGTCTTTTCCATTCTATGGAATTCCCCACACGATTTCTGCGCCCCCCTTTTGCGTTTTGAAGCCGTGGAGAAATGTTCACTCCACCGTCACGCTTTTGGCCAGGTTACGGGGCTGGTCGATATCGCATCCCCGTTCCAGGGCCATGTAGTAAGCAAAGAGTTGTAAGGGGATGATGGCCAGAAGGGGGCTGAGGAGTTCCAGAGCCGGAGGGATGGGTATGAAGAAATCCACTTTTCCCCGGACTTCCAGGTCGTCCTGATAGGCGACGGCGATGATTTTTCCCTGGCGGGCCCGGAGCTCTTCGATATTGCCCAGCATTTTGATCCGTCTCTCCCCTTCCCCAACCAGAACCACACTCACGAGGTCCGGGCCTACCAGGGCAATGGGACCGTGTTTCATTTCCCCGGCACTCAAGCCTTCGGCATAGGCGTAGGAGATCTCCTTGAGTTTCAGCGCTCCCTCCAGCGCAAGGGGATAGAAAACACCCCTTCCCAAATAGAAGAAATTCTGGTAGCGGTAATGCTGGCGGGCGATATGGTGGATAAAATCTTCCTCTTGCAGAATTTCTCCCATTTTCCGGGGGAGAGACAGGAGTTCTTGAAGTAGCAGTTCTCCCATCCGGGTATCCAGAGTCCCTCTTTTTCTTCCCCAAAATAACGCCAGCAGCAATAATGCCGTTATTTGTCCCAGAAATGCCTTGGTAGAGGCGACGCTGATTTCGACGCCGGCCCTGGTATAGAGCACCCAGTCGGAGATTCTGGTGAGAGAGCTTCCCAGGACGTTGCACAGGGATAATACCCGGGCTCCTCTCTCTCGCGCTAACTCTACTGCTTTGAGGGTATCGGCCGTTTCTCCCGACTGGGAAATAGCGATAACCAGCGTGTTTTCAAGAAGCGGTTCTCGATAGCGGAATTCGGAGGCGTATTCCACGTCCACCGGCAAACGGGCCATGGTTTCGAGATAAATTTTGCCTAACATCCCGGCATGGCAGGCAGTTCCACAGGCCACGGTTACAATTCTGCGAAAATCGAGGAACGGCAAGTCTTCCAACTCGTCCAGAACCACTTCCTGATTGAGGAGGTCGATTCTTCCCGCCAGGGTATCTTCAAAAACCCGTGGCTCCTCATGAATCTCTTTGAGCATGAAGTGCTTAAAGCCCCCCTTCTCGGCACTGACCGGGTCCCAGGGAATGGTGGTCACGTGTTTTGCTTTTTCTTTTCCCTGGAAGTCAAACACAGTAAATCCCGCCCGGTCTACTCGAACGATTTCCCCATCTTCTAAAAATACTGCGGAACAGGTATGCTCCAGAAAGGCAGGGATGTCAGAACCCAGGAAATATTCTCCTTCTCCCACACCCAAAAGAAGGGGGCTTGACTTTCGTACCCCGTAAACCACTCCCTCCTCTTCGGCAAATATGATGCACAGGGCAAACGACCCCTCTAAAAGCGAAACCACTCTGATGAGACGTTCCCGGGGCGGTTCCTCTCCTTCCAGAAGATGCGCGATCACCTCGGTATCGGTATCGGAAGAAAAGCGATGTCCCTGGCGGAGAAGAGCATCCTTCAAAATCCGGTAGTTTTCAATAATGCCGTTATGGACCAGGGCTACTCTCTTCTGGCAATCGCAGTGAGGATGGGCATTGTGGTCAGAAGGAACTCCATGGGTAGCCCAGCGGGTATGCCCGATACCAAACGAAGCCGTGAAATCCTGCCCCTCCAGTTCCGATTCTAACTCTTTGATTTTTCCCTTTTTGCGGAAAATTCGCAGGGTTCCTCCCTCAAAAATGGCCATTCCCGCCGAATCGTACCCCCGGTATTCCAGCTTTTTTAAGGCTCGCAGAATTATGGGAACGGCGTTTCTCTGCCCTACATACCCGACGATCCCGCACATGGCATTCTCCTCCGAAAGCGTGCTCGTTTTTCTGAGCTTACTACAAAGCAGGACTTATGGCAAGGATGCCCTATGAAGTAAGGGGGTGGTGGAGAAATTCCCTCAAGAAGCTGCCAGGCGTAAAGTCCGGTAGAGCTCCTCCAGGTCCTTCCCCTTGACGAGATAGGCAAAGGCTCCCATACGCAGGGCATATTCCCGGTACTCTTCGTACATGCTGAGCATCACCACCGGAAGGGGAAAATTCTTGCGGATCTTTTCAAGAAGCAACAATCCATCGGAGTCTTGAAGGCGCACATCCAGGACCACCACATCGGGTTTGGCTCGTTTGAGTTTGGTAATGACTCCCTTGCCCCGGATACTTTTCCCCACTACCTTCAAATCCCCTTGCCTTTCCAGGAGGAACTGAAGGCTTTCCAGGAGAAAGGGATTATCATCCACCAGAAATACTCTTACGGTTTTCTCGCCTACCAGAGTTTCCACTGTCCCAATCGCTCCTTCCTCAAGAACATTGTAGGTGTAGTTCTTCAGTTTTCATATAGGAAAGATTTCCTAATTTCCCCCTTGACGGATTCCTAATTTTTCTCTACCCTACAGGCGATGACCAGAAAAATTTTTTACCTGGAGCCAGAAAGAACCACTCTGAAGAGTCTGATTCGCAAAGTCCAGAGGAACGGTGGTTTAACCGGTCTTACTTTCCCTGAAACTATTTTTTTCCCCACCGGGGGAGGACAGCCTGCCGATCGGGGTTCTATCCGGGGGGAGGAATGGGTCATGTCGGTTGAGGAAGTGCGAGAAGACGGTGAAATCTGGCACTGGGGAAGGGTGGAAGGCCGGGAGCCTAAGCCGGACGAAGAAGCAGAAATGCACATCGACGTGGAATGGCGGCAGATGATGTGCGAGCAACATACTGCTCAACATCTTTTCTCGGCAATCTTAGAAAAGGACCATGCCCTGCCTACCACCGGTTTTTCGATTCTCGCAGACCGGGTGAAGATCGAAGTACCCGTTCCGGGAGAACTCTCTCCGGCGCTTATCGGGGAAGCCGAATGGAAGACCCGCCTTTATATCGCCAGGCGGCTTCCGGTGCGTATTTACTGGGAAAATGAGGAGCAGAGAATTGTGGAAATTCCGGGTCTTGATGTGAATCCCTGTGGGGGTTTGCATGTTCAGGATACGGGGTACATCGGTTGTTTTGCGGTTTTGCGGTTCTATCGCAAAAATCGGGATTTCTGGCGCATTGAGTTTGTAGCGGGAAAAAAACTGGAAAGCATTTTTAAAGAGATGATGAAAACCACCGATACGCTCCGGAGTATACTGGGGAAAGACCTGGTTGAGGCGGCAAGGCAGTGCGTGCAGAAAAAAGAGGAGCTGGAAAAGGAGATGCAGCTTTTGAAGGAAGAGTTGCTCAATACCCGGACGGAACTTCTGGCTCAGGAAACGCAAAAGAACGCATGGGGGGAAACCCTCATACGAAACCTTCCCTATGGTATTGAAGAACTCCGGATGCTCGCGAGAAAGATAGGAGAACGGGGCATTTCCTGTGTCCTGACCAACGGAAAGGGGCAGGTGGCTTTCGTTTCCCAGTCCCCTTCCTGGGGAGAAAAGGTAATGGCGCTCCTTAGGGAATACGGTTTCCGGGGAACGAGCACCCCCCATTTTGCTCAGGGGAAAATAGAAGATACCACATCTTTTCTGGATGCCGTTCGGAATATGACCGAGGGATGATAGAGGCACAGGCACGCCTGTGCCTCTATCATATCCTTATATCCTGAACTGCCCCAAGTCTTCCTCAAGGCTTCTTGCCATCTTCACGATTGCTTCCACCGTTTCATGGACTTCCTGCAACGCCGCATTTTCCTCTTCGGAGGAAGCCGCCACTTCTTCTGCCGAAGCCGCATTCTCCTCCGAGATGGAGGCAACGCCACTCAACTTCTCGAAGACCTCTTCACTCATGGTGACCACCTTGTGAGTGCGGTTCTGGTTCTCCCCGGCAATCCGGTCCACTTCCTGAATCAGGGTTGCGATCTTCCGGGCTGCTTCCTCCACCACGCCGAAGGAAGAAACGATCTTCTCGGTTTCTCCCACCACCACCTCATTGGCCTGGTAGATATCGCTAAAGGCTCTCTGGGCCCGGTTGACCGCTTTCTGTCCTCCCTCCACCCGGTCCTGACTATCGCTCATGGATTGCACCGCTTTCTCGGCTTCTCTCTGGATTTCGGTGATGAGGTCGGCAATACGCTGGGCAGCCTGGGCAGAGTTCTCGGCGAGTTTGCGTACCTCTTCGGCCACCACTGCAAAGCCCCGACCGGCTTCTCCGGCTCTTGCTGCTTCGATAGCGGCATTCAGGGAGAGGAGATTGGTCTGCTCGGCAATGCTTCCGATGAGATCGGTGATGCTCCCGATTTCCTGGGAACTCTTCCCCAGACTCTTCACCACTTCTCCCACTCCCACCACCGATTCCTGAATACCCTTCATGGCCTGGACTACTTCCTCCAGGGTTTTCTGCCCCTCTTCACTGGCTGCAAAGGCCAACGAAGCAGCCTTCTTCACTTCTTCGATGTTTCCGGCAGTGCGGGCGATGTGTTCCCCCACCCGCTCCACTTCCCGCAGGGTGAGGTCTACCTTCTCGGCCTCCTTCTCCAGCTCCTGAGCCATGCCCTTCATCTCCCGCAGGAGTTCCTCCATGTGCTGGGAGACTGCAGTGAGGTTCTGGCTCTGCTCCTCCGACCCCCGGGCTACCTGGGAGATGGTCTGGGCAATCTGCTCTCCGGTCTGGGAAATCTCCTGAGAGGTCTTCTCCAGACGGTTCATCCCCCCGATGATGGCTTCTGCCGACTGGGCCACTTCCTTGAGGAAACCCTGCAGGGACTGGGAAGCTCGGTCCAGAGACTGCAGCAATTTCCCCATCTCGTCCTGACGCACTTTTTCCATCCGCCGGGTGAGATCTCCTTTCTCCAGGACCTGGGCAAAGGCTACCGCCTGGTTGATGGGATGGATGATGCTCCGGGAAAGCGCCACTCCCAGAACCACTGCCAGGGCTACCACCAGAGCCACCACCAGGTAAAGTATCCGGGCGAGACCTTTACTCAGGGTTTCCACTTCTTGAAGAGAATTTTCAAAGGCGGCGAGGACTTCCTGGTTCATGGCCTCCATGGCCTGCACCAGGGCCTCTCTGGACTTCCCCATTTCCTCGATGGCCTGGGTGTTCTGGCTCGTCAAACTCTCCAGGTATTTGGTCTTCTGGACCACTCCCTGCCAGGCTGCCTGGAAAGGTTTGAAGCGGTCGTTGATGATGGTCTGCGCCGTTACGGCATGATAGGTCTTTAAAAAGTCACCCTCCAGAAATTTTGCCAGCGAATTCAAATTGTTCTCTACGCTTTTCTGTGCCGTAGTTTGTGCTTCTCCCTGAAGAAGGAGATAATTCTTGCGTTCCTGATTGATGGTATTCAGTTTTTCCATCCAGCGGTCCAGACGGAGACCTTCCAGAAAGGATAACAGGGAATTCATGGAACGGTATGCTTCCATAAACTTTGCATCCCTTTCTTGAGGAGGGCTCGAGAGAGCCGGGCGCAGTTCGTTCCATTTTCCTTGAAAATCTTTGAGCTTGGTGAGTGCGGTGTTCTTGACCTCTTCGGATACCACCGTAGAGGTAGTCACGCTTTTCTCGAAACTGTTGAAGTAGGAATCGATGGTGGTGAGCAGTCTCCCATCGGGATCACCGGTGAGTACATACCGGAACATGAAGAGGAAGATTTCGTTGATGGGGTCGGTGAATTTTTTCACCGATTCATCCACCAGCTTGATGAAGTTCGTCATCACCTGAGCCGGTTCATCCATGCTCACCGCCTGTTTGGCACGTTCTTCTACATTTGCCAGATATTCTTTTCGCAGTTTCTGGATGGCTTCCATCTTCACTCGATAGTTGAGGTACGAAGCCTTCAGATTCTGCAGTTTCTCAAAAAGTGGGTTTCCTTCCGGAATAGGTGTGAGTGCATAGGGGAAGGCTTCGTTCTGCCAGACGGAAAAATAGGGAGAATTTTTAAATTCTTCACTTTCGCTCCCTAACCGTAAAGCTTCCAGGTACGCCGAGAAACGAGCATGGAGAACGTTAAAGGCTTCTTCCGTCTTCTGTAAATTTTCCGGATTTTCTTCAGAAAGATAGGCGGCTACCAGGCTTTCGTTTTGAGAAATGAGATCTTTCAAGCGAGAGGTGGCGAGTAAAAGCGGTGTTGACTGACGCACCACAGAAAAGGACGAATTGACTCGCATGAAAGCAAAAATAGCTACCAATCCACCCAGAGTGGCAAGAACCGCAAGCACTGTGAAGCCTAAACTCATTTTGGTCCTGATTTGCAAGAGCGATACCCCCTTTTTCGATTAATCCCTTAATTATATTTATCGGCAAGTTGATACCGAATTTTAGGGTCTGGAAGAGTTTTTACCGAAATTTTTAGCAGTATCCTCTTTTGTGGCACTCTTCCACAAATAACCGGTACTTCTCCTCGTATCGGGATGCCTCCTGGGGTCGTGGTTCCACGGTAGTCACGATGGTCACCATGTCTCGCGCCGCGGAACGCAGGCCTCCCAGAAGCGGCGCAGCAGCAACGATACAGGAACCCATGGCCGATTCAGGGGTGGAGGGTAACTTGATGGGCCGGTTTAAAATATCGGCTCGAATCTGACTCCAGGCCAAACTCCTGGTTCCACTTCCTGAGGAAAAGACTCGCTGCACGGGATTGGCGCCCAGAGATTCCAGGAGTTCAAAGCTATATCGTTCTACATACCCCACCCCCTCTAAACAGGCAGCGTAGAACTCGAGGGAACTCTTCTCTTGCCCTACCTTGAAGAATCGGGCCTGAGAGTGAGCGAAGGGTAAACGCTCGCCCTGGCGCACCAGCGGATACACGAGTAAAGTGGTAGGTAGGGGAAGATTTTTTACCCGTTCGTCCCATTCGGAAAAATCGATCCCCGGAAAGAAATGGTTCAGACACTCCCCTCCGGTGTTGCTGGCTCCTCCAGGGAGCCAGAAGCCTTCCGGGTGGAGATGACAGTAGACCCGCCCCTGGGGGTCTTTTATCTGCCGTTCGGAAATGCCTCGTATCACCAGGGTGGTTCCCAAGGTAGAAGAGATATCACCCACTCTTTCTACTCCGGAAGCGTAGAAGGAAGCGGTCCCATCGGTAGCTCCGGCCACCACCTTGAGGCGAGGACATCCCCACTTCTTGCTCCAGTAGGCGTTCAGTTCCCCGATCACTTCACCGGTCATGAAAACCTTTGGTAACTTTGCTACAGGAATATGGAGTTCCCTTTCGATGAATTCAGGCCATTGCAAATCGATAGGGTCATATCCCATCTTCAGGGAATTGGAGATATCGGAAATACCCCACTCTCCGGTCAGCACACCCACCAGGTAATCGGCAGCATGGAGAAAGTAGCTGGTTTTTTCAAAGAGCTCCATTTTGTGTCGTTTTACCCACAGGACCTTACACAGGGCAAAAGAAGGATCAAACCGGTAACCCATTTTGTCACAGAAAGTTTTCGCGACGCTGTTTACGAAAGATGCTTCTTCCCTGGCCCGAGAGTCGTTGTACATGATAGCAGGATGCAGGGCTCGTCCTTCCTTATCCACCAGGAGCACGGTTCCCGAAGTGGAATCACAGGAAAGTGCCAGAATCGCCTCCGGGGAATAACCGCAATCAGCGAATTTCCTGAGCACCTTCGAAACGCAGACCTCCACCTTCTGAACCCATTCTTCTGGATCCTGTTCAAAGATTTCCCCCTCAAGGTGGGAGGAAAAAGGTCCCTCCTTCTCTTCTGCGACGATTTTCCCCCTCAAATTCACGATCAGACTGCGCACTCCTTGCGTTCCCAAATCAATTCCCAGAACGAAAACCTTGTCTCTCTCCATTGTTTTCTCCTTTAGCAGAGATATTGATCCTTGAATTATTTTACAGGATTGTTCGCCCATAGCGGACGTTAGGTCAACGGTCTTTCATGCCATGAGTACGATTTTCCAAAATCGATTTTATAAAGGCATGGAATATGGTCCCCTCCAGGAATGGCTATGACAAGCTCATACCCGTTACAATTCTTTACGTGCAAACGTTTTCATTAACGAACACCTTTTACGGTAAGGACCGGAGCGGTTCCGGCTCTCCGGACTCCGAAAGAAAATTCCATGGTTGACCTGAGGAAGGGCTTGCAATATAATTTAACCACGGCTAAATTTTGAAGGAAGAGAAAGGAGAAGTACTTCGTGAAAAGAACCTATCAACCACACAGAGTTCGGATGAAGAGAACACACGGTTTCCGTGCCAGAATGAAGACCAGAAGCGGACGAGAAGTCTTGCAACGAAGGAGAAAGAAGGGGCGGAAACGTCTTACGGTGTGATGAGCGTCATGGAGAGTCTTACCCGGAGGCGCGATTTTGCCGAAGTCTTTCAGCGGGGTCAACGGAAGAGGGCTGGTTTTGTCAAGCTTTTTTTTCTGAATCGAGAGAATGGTTCTTTGCGCGCAGCCTTTGTGGGTAAGAGCAAAAAGGCGGTATGCCGCAATCGAGTCAGGCGACGCTTGCGGGAGGCCTTTCGTGTCTACTTTTACCCTCAGTGGCAGGAAAAACCTGTAGATCTCGTTTTTTGGGGTGACGAGAGGCTTTGCGCGGTGCGCTTTGCAGAAATTCAATCCTGGATGGGACAGTTGCTGGATGAAGTCCCTTTGGGTGCAGAGGCCCAGGGAAATCGTGAAAATTGAAGAGCTTTTGATCAAAGGCATTGATTTCGTTTTGGAAGTCTATCAGCGGTTCGTATCCCCCCTTTTTCCCCCTTCCTGTCGTTTTGAGCCTACCTGCTCACAGTATGCCAGGGAAGCGCTGAAGAAATACGGGCTCTTGAAGGGTGGCGGGATGGCTCTCCGGAGAGTCCTGCGTTGCCACCCTTACACTCGGGGTGGGTACGACCCGGTCAAATAAAAGAGAAGAAAAGGTGATTCCGGCATGTTATCACAACTTTGGGATGGTTTAGCCAAGTTAATGGAGTTTGTGCTGCGCTTTTTCTATAACCTGACGGGTAACTACGGTATTTCTATAATTCTGCTCACCGTGGTGGTGCGTCTGGCTCTGTATCCTGTTATTCACAAGCAGAATCTTTCGACGCGCGCCATGCAGGAAATCCAGCCTGAAGTAAAGAAACTCCAGGAGAAATACGGCAAAGAACCACAAAAATTGAATCAGGAATTGATGAAACTTTACAAAGAAAAGGGTGTCAGTCCTTTGGGAGGTTGCTTGCCCCTTCTCATCCAGCTTCCCTTTCTCTTTGTGCTCTATCGAGTTCTGGTGACTTACGACTATGGTCAGGCTGGCTTTCTCTGGCTTCCCAGCCTTTCGCAGAAAGACCCTTATTATATCCTCCCTCTGGCTATGGGCATTACCACATTCCTCCAGCAGAAGATATCCACGCCTTCCATGGGGGGAGAAGCGTCGCAGCAAAATCTTCTACTCATGATTGTTATGCCCATTTTTCTGGTGTTTATCAGCTGGGGCTTACCTTCCGGTGTGCTCCTTTACTGGTTTGTTTCCAATCTCTTTTACATTTTTCAACAATATATTCTGGAATTGCAAATCCGCAAAAGCAAAACGACTCTTTCCCCTGCTACCGAACCGAGTGTAGCTACGGCAGGTAATCCCTCAGGGGCTTCTATGCAGAAAAAGGGGGAGAAAAAGCATGAAAAGAAGCGTTGAGGTATCCGGAAAAAGCCTGGAAGAAGTTTTAGAAAGGGCTTCGCGATATTTTGAGGTTCCCAGGGAACACCTGAATTACGAGGTGTTATCGGAGAATAAGGGTTTTCTGGGGATTCTGGTTCCCAGGGTGGTTAAGGTAAGGGTCTGGGTGGATGACAAGGAGGAAACCCCAACGGCGACGGCATCCCAGGACTACCAGATTTCCAGAGCATCTAATCCGTTATCGGCTCCAAAAGAGAAAACCCCTGCGAATTTTGCAGAACTTGAAGAAGCCATCACCGGTTTTCTCCGGGGATTATTTGCAAAGATGCAGGTTGAGGTGGAAATCGCGATCCGGGAAGAAGCAGGAAGTGTGGTGTGTACGATTGATGGAAAAGACGCCGGAGTTCTCATTGGAAAAAGGGGAGAAACTCTGGAGGCCATTGAGGTGGTTTTACGGACCTTCCTCTCCAAGAAGGGGCTCGAGGCGGGCTCGGTGGAACTGGACATCGCGAATTACAAGAAACGGAGAGAAGAAGCCCTCCGGAAGCTGGCCGAAAAGGTGGCCCAAAAGGTGATTAAGGAGAAAAAGCGAGTCAAATTAGAGCCGATGAACGCCCGGGAGAGAAAAATCATTCACACTACCTTAAAAGAAAACCCCCAGGTGGTCACGTATAGCGTAGGTTCAGAACCGGTGAGGAGAGTGGTGGTGGAGCTAAAAGGGGCACAGGATGGGAAGTCGCAGGGTTCGGAGAAAAAGCCCAAGGATGCTCCTTCAAAATCCGGTCATGGTGCGAGGCGATCTCGGGGTTCACGGGGGAAATCCAGAAAATCGGGAGGATCGAAGAAAACTCTTGAGGAATGATACCATTGTTGCTCCGGCAACCCCTCTTGGGGTAGGAGCCATAGGAATTGTGCGGATGAGCGGCCGAGAGGCGATACCCATAGCTTCTCGGCTTTTTCGTGCCCGTTCCGGGAAAAGCGTGTTAGATTTCATTTCTTTCCGTTTCTATTTGGGCGACCTTGTCGATCCCGAGAAAGATCTTCTCCTGGACGAGGCCCTCTGCGTGGTCATGCGAGCACCGCGGAGTTACACCCGAGAGGATGTGGTTGAATTCCACCTTCACGGAGGCCCGTTTCTGGTGCGCAGGGTTTTTGACCTGTGCCTCCGGGAAGGAGCAAGGATGGCTAAGCCGGGGGAGTTTACCGAACGTGCTTTTCTGAACGGTCGCATTGACCTTTCGCAGGCTGAGGCGGTAGCAGAAATTGTGCAGGCTCGCTCCGAAAAAGCTCTGGAATTATCGTTGCGCGCCCTCAAGGGGGAATGGGGCCGTAAGGTTCGTGCCTGGCAGGAAAGACTCCTGTTCCTGCAGGCCCATATCCAGGTGATTTGCGATTTCTCCGACGAAGCGACGCCCGGCATGGAAGCGTTCCTTCGACAAGAACTGCTTTCTCTCAAAGAGGAGGTGGAGCGAGAACTCAAAAGCGCCGAAAGAACCCAGGCTTTGCAGGACGGTTTCCTGGTGGTCATCGCCGGAAAACCCAATGTGGGGAAATCGAGCCTCCTCAATATGATGGTGGGCAAAGACAGAGCCATCGTGACGCCCTTTCCGGGAACAACCCGGGACGCCATCGAAGAAGTGGTTCTTCTTGCGGGTTTGCCTATCCGTTTTGTGGATACCGCCGGGGTTCGAAATACTTCTGATCTTCTGGAGCAGATGGGGGTAGCGAAAACCCAGGAATATTTGCAAGAGGCTGACCTGGTTATCGTTCTCTTTGACCGGAGTCGCCTCCTGGAGGAGGAGGACCGGGAAATTGCTCGGATCGCGCGGGGAAAGCCTCATATGGTGGTCTTCAATAAGAGCGATCTGCCCCCTTCCCTGAGTAAGGAGGAAATCCACCGTTTTTATCCCGGCGAGGAGATTCTCGAAATTTCTGCCCGGACCGGAGAAGGGAGAGAGGCCCTGGTGGAGAGCATTGTCCAGAAATTGCAGGCTCAGATTGGCCCCGAGGAGAGTTTGACGCTGATGAGTGCCCACCAAAAGGAGAAGCTGCGCAGGGTTGCGCATCTTCTCGCCGAAACGCAGCAGGCTGCCGGAGAGGGTATCTCTCTGGACATCATTGGCCTGCGGGTAGACGAAATTCTCCGGGAAATGAAGCAAATCACCGGGGAAAACATTGATGCCAAGCTCCTGGAAACCATTTTTTCGCGTTTCTGTCTCGGAAAGTAAAAAATGTTCCACGTGGAACATTCCCCGGGAAAAACCCGGTAAGAGAAAAGACTTGCCCATCTCGGCAGCTTTCTCGTCTCCACCCTCCCTTGTTGCTGAAGTCTCCGTTCTGTACCTCTGGCTCTGATCTTCTTGTATCGTCCAAGACCAGGGCGTCATAGCTTTTGCTCATGCCATCCCATAAACTTCCGTTCTTTTTGCGGCCAGCAATTCTATCCCCTCCTGACCTTGCCGATGGAGTGAAGGCCTTAGAAACGACCGGTATCGAAGGTTTTAGGATGCCCTCGAAAATGTTCCACGTGGAACATTATTCCGCCAGTGGTTTTTTCTGGGGGAGGCCTGCTCTACGGGGAAAAAGCGGTGGGGTAGCCTTTTTCTTTCGTACCAGGATGAGGTATGTATGTCTTTCTGCGAAAGGAATCCGAACCTCCTGAACATCCTCAACCGTACAGGCCAGAATGTCGAGCGCTCTTTGGGCTCTGTGTATTTCTTCCTCATACCGTCTTCCCTTGTAGTAGATGCCCCGACCCCCATTCTTTAAGAACGGAATGGTAAGCTCCAGAGTAACGGTAAGTGGCGCCAGAGCCTTTGCGGTAACGGTGTCAAATTGCTCTCGCAACGGTGAACGGTGGGCAAGATCCTCTGCTCGTCCGTTCTGGATGGAAACTTCGGAAAGTCCGAGGTGGCGTACCGCTTCTTGGAGAAAACGCGTTTTTTTCTGTTGGGATTCGACCAGAGTCAATGCAAGTGCCGGAAAAACAATCTTTAGAGGAATGCCGGGGATACCGGCTCCGGTACCAATATCGATGAGCGCACGCCCTTCGATAAAAGGATGTGCACCCAAGGAATCAAGGATGAGTTCGGCGATGATCTCCATCGTCTCCCTATGGCCGGTAAGGTTGAAACGTTGATTCCATTCCCACAGAATCTTCACAAAGGTTTCCAGTTTTTCCACATTTTCTTCCCCGGTCGAAACACCCAATTGCCGAATTCCTTCTTCGAGCACCATCCGCTCCTTTGTCCACAGGTTATCCACAGCAGAAACCAGCCTTTCTTTTCCGAATCAACAAGAAGCTCCGCTTCTTTAGAATGTTTGTTTTGCCTGAGATTATTGTATCTCAACAGGCCCTATCTGACACACCGTGCTTCGTTTTCCACGAACTCTGCAGAGTAATCCACAACTTATCCACAGAAAAACTGCTGAGAAACTGAAAAGCCCTCGCGTTTCCGTCCTCCCTGTGGTTGTACACAGAATTTCCCTCCCCACTCTGTGCAGCCTTGCGCGACCTGAGAATGTCTTTGGTCCTGTAGAACTCCTCCGGGACTTCTTCGGTGCGATTGCAACCAAGCCTATAAAACTCATCCTCTGGAAGATGTGGCGGGGTGGATTATTTTCGAACAAAAAGACTATGGGGATGCTATAATCTCATAGCAATATGGGATATGGAGGGAAGCGATGCCTATTCATGAAGGAGACCGGGTATACCTTTACTTGGAAGACGGGAAAGATTACTTGTTACGGGTAGAACCGGGAAAGGTTTTCGGGACTCACCTGGGCAATATTGTTCTGGATGACATGCTGGGTAGAGAATTCGGCGAATACGTGCGCACGTCCGAGGGGAAGAAAGCGTATCTTTTCCAGCCGGGGATTGTGGAAAATGTTTTTCATATGAAAAGACGTACGCAGATTGTTTATCCTAAGGACCTGGGTTATATCCTCCTTTATCTGGATGTTAAGGTAGGAGATCGGGTGATCGATGTTGGTTTGGGAAGTGGTGCTATGTGCGGAGCGCTGGCCAGGATGGTGGGAAACACAGGACACGTTTATGCTTACGAAAAGCGAGAAGAATTCATCAAAGTGGCCATGAGAAATCTTTCGGAATGGGGAGTTCTCGAGCGGGTGGATATCAAACTCCGAGATATCGAACAGGGTTTTGAGGAACACGAGGTGGATGCCCTTTTTCTGGATGTTCCCCAGCCCTGGGATTACCTCAAAAGATGTTGGGAGGCCTTAAGGGGTGGAGGTAGGATCGGGATTGTCTCTCCGACTGCTTCTCAGGTAATGGAGGTCTTAAGAGGTCTGCACGCTCTCCCCTTTCTCGGCATATCGGTCTGGGAGAGTCTCTTTAGAGAGTATAAGACGAACCCCCTGACCTTCCGGCCCCTTGATAGGATGGTGGCGCATACCACTTACATGATCTTCGCTCGAAAGGTCTTTGCAGATTGAGGCGGTTTATCTTTCGAGATCGGTAATGATTCGCTGGGCGTCGGCGAATCTTTCTTCGGGAACCTGGATTTCGAAGGGACCGGTGTCTCCAAAGTAAGCTTCTCCCCCGTAAGGGAAGGTGGAGGGTTTCAGGATCACACCGATGCCTTCGGCTTCAAGGTAACCCTTGATGAGCTCTGCTTCAACTTTGTTGGCTGCGAGCCTCACCGTTTTATATCTCAGGGTAGTGGTTTTCCGTGCATAGTCCATCGCGAAACCATGTTGCCGGAAGAAGCGGCGATCCAGCAGGGGAAGGGAAACAGGATTTCGTTCCGGATTCAAAAGCAGAGCAAAATAGGTGGTCTTGGCGATTTCCTCAAGCACAATACCATGGTGTACCGCCTCCTCAGGGGTTTTCCCCCAGGTAAAAGGTCCGTGGTAGGACACGAGCACCCCGGGAAGCCGTCGATAATCGAGTGTTCGGAAGCGCTCCACGATAACTTCACCGATAGCGCTCTCGTAATTTTCTTCGATTTCTCCTGCGGTGAGCGCTCGGGTACAGGGAATTTCTCCATAGAAGTAATCGGCATGGGTGGTTCCCAGGCAGGGAATCCCGGACCCAGCCTGAGCCCATACACAGGCAAAGGAGGAATGGGTATGGGCGACGCCACCAATCTGGGAAAAATGCCGGTAGAGCACCAGGTGCGTGAGGGTATCCGGAGAGAGCACCCCGCGTCCCTCCACGATCTTCCCCTGAAGATCGACGACGAGCATGTGTTCTACCCGGAGCTCATGGTAGGGAATATTATCGGGCTTTGCAACCACGAGTTCTCTTTCCCGGTCGATTCCACTCACGTTTCCCCAGGTAGAAAGGGATAGGCCCACTCTTTTGAGTTCCATGTTGGCCTGCCATACCTCTTTTTTCAATTCTTCCAGTTTCATCTCCCGATTTCCTCCTTCAACTTTATGGCAAAGAGGCGTGAAGCTTGCAAATCCTCCTCGTTGGGCCTCCCTCGGTTAATGCCCCCAAAAATTTTGAGTAGACTGAACGTATCGTACCCCCGGCAGGCGAAACTTCCCACTACCCGGAAGTCTTTGTTCCTTAGGGTTGCTTCTAAAAAACCGTTGTAGGAGGACTGACCCAGGCCGCTCGTGGAGAAAACAAAAGCCTTTCTCCCTCCTCCAGGGGGCAGACGATCGACAAAGTCGAGAATTCTGCGGTGAAAACGACCGAAAAAGATTCCCGACCCCAATCCCAAAAGATCGTATTCCAGAGCCTCTTCTGGCCTGATTTCTTCTGGTTCCACAACGTAGGCATTGAGTTCTGAGGCCATCTTTTCTGCTATTTTGCGGGTATTACCATGGTGGACTGAAACCACCACAAGAAGCGCTCGCATGATGTTCACCCCTTTTTATCCTACCACATCCCTCAAGTGGTGGTAAAACCTTTCTTTCCATTCTACAATGAAAGTACCATCATATCGGGGAGGAAGAACTATGCCGGAAAGAGCCATAGAGGTTATCCTTGAAGAAGTCCTGGCCGGAAAAGTGGAAGCCTACCACCTCGTTAACCCTCAAGAGGTGGTCACCGCGGAATGGGTGCGGTTGAAGTGCCAGTACGGCTGCGATGGGTATGGTCAATCCCTGACCTGTCCCCCATATTCCCCTACTCCGGAAATAACGCGAAAAGTACTCAATTCTTATCGCTGCGCAGTTCTCATCTGGAAGTCAAGGGAGTGGCAGGGCTTGCGGGAGCTTTGCGCTCACCTGGAGCGAACTCTTTTCCTTGATGGGTACTACAAGGCTTTTGCCATGCCTTCCGGACCCTGTGAACGCTGTGGTGCCTGTCCTGGAAAATATCCCTGCCGTTATCCGGAAAGTGCTCGTCCATCGATGGAAGCCTGTGGTATCGATGTCTATGCCACCGTCCGCAAGTTCGGTTTTCCCATCGAAGTAGTGCGCTCCTGTACCGTTGAACCCCATTACTATGCCCTAGTCCTCATTGTGTGAGTTATTCCCATCGGAAAAACCGTACCGCCAGAAAAAAGGACACTCCTAGCCACCCCAAAAGGATCAGAAGATCGTTCGTAAGGCCAAACTGGGTGGGAATGCCAATCATGGTGTGACGCAGGGCATCACCAAAATAGCTCAAAGGGAGCAGTCGGGGAATCAACCGGAGCGATTCCGGCATCATCTCCGGAGGAAAGAAAATTCCCGAAAGGAACATCATGGGAAACTGGACCATCTGAATAATCCCTTCAGCACTCTCGATGGTTTTGGTGAACGAGGCGATACAGTATCCCAGACTGACAAAGGTGGCCGATCCGAGCAATACCCAGAAGAGAAAAGAAGGGGACTCCGGAACCTGCACCCTGAAAAAAAGCCATCCTGCGGTGATGATGAGTCCAGTTTGCAGAAAAGAAACCCCCATTCGGACCATTATTTCGCTCCAGAGCAGTAGCTCCCTACGGAGCGGTGTGGCTCCTAAGTGGCGGATGATTTTTCGCTCTCGGAGACTTACAAAGTCGAGGGAGCCAAAGAGCCCCAGTTGCATGAGGGCCATGGCCAGAATCCCGGGGAGGAAGTAATCCATCTGGCGAAAGTGGGGGATTTCTACCAGGATTTTTTCCACCATTGTAGTTGGAGTATGCCCTTCCCGGCGCAGTTCGGCTTCCAGAAGCATACTTTTCAGGTGTCCTTCCAGCGCCTGGGCTTTTCCGGCATTCTGGGCACTATAATAGAGCATCACCTTCCCTTTCTGAATGTGGATTACCAGATCGTATTTCCCTGCCCGGAGGGCCCGGAGGGCCGAAGAGATTTCTCCTTCTTGAAAAACCCGTAATAGATCGCTTTTTCCCAGAGTTGCAGTGGTTTCACCTTCTTCGTCTACCGTCCCTACCATGAACGCAGAAGGTGCTCCTTCCCTTCCAAAAACGATTCCGAAAATGAGCATGAAAACGATGGGGAAAACAAAAAACCAGAAAAGAGTCATCCGGTCTCGGAAAGCGTTCTTTAAGTGGGCCAGCACCAGATATGTGAAAGCTTTCAATCCCGGATCCTCCTTCCGGTGAGTTTGAGGAAGACGTCTTCCAGGGTCGCTTCGCGCACCACGATGTTACGAAGCGCAAGATACCCTCTCTCGGCCAACTGGCCAAGATCCACAAACACCTGGGCTAAGTTTAGGGTATAGAGGGTGACCTTTTCGTCATCGACACTTACCCGGGTGATACTCGGGATGCCGGTAAGTGCGTTCGTTTCCCGAACTTCCGAACGGGGGATTTCCACCGCTTTCTCCACAAAATGTTCGGTAATCAAATCCCGGGGTTTCCCCAGAGCGATGATTTTCCCCTGATCGATGATTGCCACTCGGTCGCAGAGTTTCTCGGCTTCGTCGAGATAGTGGGTAGTCAGGAAAACCGTTTTCCCCTCCCTTCTCAGGGTGAGGATGACTTCCCAGAGACTGCGCCGTGCCTGGGGGTCAAGACCAGAGGTGGGCTCGTCCAGGAATACCACTTCCACATTCCCCACCAGAGCCAGACCGACGCTGAGGCGTTTGAGCTGCCCTCCACTGAGTTTGTCCACGAAAACTCGCGCCTTTTCGCCGAGTCCAGTGAGGGCAAGCACCTCCTCCGCAGGCCGCCTTTGGGGATAAAAAGAACCAAAAAGACGGATGGTCTCAAGAACCGTGAGACGGGGAAAAAGGTGGGCTATCTGGAGCTGGACCCCGATCCGGGATTTGACCGCCGATGGATTCATCAGCGGGTCGAAACCCAGAACCAGAACTCGGCCCTGGTCTCGTCTCAAAAGACCGGTGACCGTTTCCACGGTGGTGGTTTTTCCGGCTCCGTTCGGGCCAAGTAGCCCAAAAACCTCTCCCAACGGCACCTCGAAGCTCACTCCGTCAACTGCTTTTACCGGACCGTAATATTTTCGTAGCTCTTCAACCAGAACTGCCCACACGTTTTTCTCCTCTCCCGTAACAGGAACATGGAAAGGTGCTCTCCAGCTGCTCGAGCATGCTCTTTATCCCCGGAAATCGCAAAGCTTTAGACTCAGGATGAGATTCTCAAACGGTTCCATTATACCCCATGGTGAGAAATATTACCTGAAAACCGCGAGAGTATGTAACGCTTTTGGGAAGAACCGGAAATGAGCTTGCGCAGTCTTGTTCGAGAAACATATTGCCCAAACCGGATCGACGTGTTATAATAAAACAAAATTCGTTAACGTTGACGGAAAATTATGCCCTGGAAGAAAAAACATCCGACCATCAAAGATATAGCTGAGATTTCCGGTTTCTCCATCGGCACCGTAGATCGGGCCTTGCATAACCGGGGAGAAATCAATGCCCAGACCAAACGAAAAATCCTGGAGGTAGCCAAAACCCTGGGTTACGAAACCAATTATGTAGCCAGTGCCCTGAGTCGAAAAAAACCCCTGGTATTTGCTGCCATTTTCCCCAGGGAACTCCATTACTTTTACAACGACATCCGTCGGGGGTTCCTGGAGGCGGTAGAACGGTTGAGGAATTTCAAGGTAGTCCCCCTGCTCAGGGACATAGAGAGTTTAGGAAAAGGCGAAGAAGAAGCCCTGGAAGCACTCCTCCATGAAGAAATAAGTGGCGTGGTTTTTGTGCCTGGACACAGGAGCCGGTTTAACCAGCTCATCGACCGCTTTGCAGAGCGAGATATCCCGGTGGTAACCGTTTCTACCGATGCTCCGCTGAGTAAAAGGCTCACCACGATTTGTGTCAATCCTCGCAAAAATGGAGAGCTGGCCGGGGAACTCATGAGCCACTTTGTTCCCAGAGGAAGCAAAGTGGCAGTGATGGTGGGATCTTTGGAGATTGAAGACCATCTCCAGAAGGTAGAAGGGTTTAAAGAAGCCCTGGCTCGGGCTTCACAGGAGATACATCTCTTGGGAATCCTGGAAAACCAGGAAGACGAGGAGAAAGCTCGGCAGAATTTTCAGGAAATGCTCTGGCACCATCCTGACCTTAATGGGGTGTACATCGCTACTGCCAATTCCGTTGCGATCGGTAAAGTCCTGGAAGAAAGGAATTCCGGCGGTAACCTGAAAGTTATCGCCACCGATTTGTTTGACGAAATGATTCCCTACTTGGAAAAGGGGGTGATCCATGCCACCATTTTTCAGAATCCATATCGGCAGGGTTTTGAGGCTACCATGTCTCTCTTTCGGTATCTCGTGGAAGGGGTAACGCTTCCTACCTATTCGTATCTCGAGCCCATTGTGGTGATGAGGAGTAACCTGGAATTCTATCTCCAAGGGAGGGAAAATTCATGAGGAAGACTGTGTTGATGGTTGTACTTTTAGGAATCGTTTTGCTTATGGCTCAGGTGGGGCAGGCCGCGCAACTGGTGGTGTGGTCTTCCCCCGACAATGCCGATGCTATCCATGAATTAGCCCAGAACTTTATGCAGAAGTATCCCGAGGTGAGCATTGAAGTGACACCGCTTTCCTGGGAAGTGCTGTATCCCCGGATTTTGCAGGACCTCACTGCCGGAGCCGGGTCTTTCGATGTAACCACCTGGGACCTTATGACCGCTGGAGCCATTGCTCCGGGAATGCTGGACTTGGATGCCTTTGCGAAAGAGCATCCGGAGCTCGTCGATCCGAACTTTGACGACCAGGATTTCATTTCTACCGCACGGTACGTTTACGGTTTCTGGAAAGATAAGCGCATTGGCTATCCTTTTTACGGGGCAGCGATGTTTTTCTTCTATCGCAAGGACCTCTTCAACGACCCCGGTCTTCAGGAGAAGTTCAGGGCCAAATACGGAAGGGAGCTCGCGGTGCCCAGAAACTGGCAGGAAGCCAAGGAGGTAGCTGAATTCTTTACCAAAAAATTCAACCCGGATTCTCCCACCGAGTACGGGATTGCCCTGATGTTCCCCCGCACCCATACTCTCTTTTACATGTTTCTCAACTTTTTCGGTCCCTATCGGAGAAGTGCGGAAGGGGTGAACAAATTCGGACAGGTGGACCTTGATTGGGGTGACTACTTTACCGCCGACGGGAAACCGGCCTTCAACTCCGAAGAAGGCGTAAAAGCCCTTCAGGATATGATTGACCTCATGAAGTATGCTCCAGATCCTCTGGGTTCAGATTACGGAGAAACCCTGGAGGCCTTTTCCAAGGGAATGGTGGCCATGATTCCTCAATGGACGGCGTGCCTTGCGAGCTGGAAAGAATCCCCGCAGCTCCAGCCTTTCGAAGAAAAAGTTGGCGTGGCGGTCATGCCGGGAGGCTCTCCGGTGAGCGGAGGATGGGGTCTCGGAATCAACGCGAACTCCAAGAACCAGGAATGGGCTTTCCGTTTCATTCAGTATGCTACCGGCAAAGAAGGGGATAAGCTCCAGTGGCTCAAGTACCGGATTGGTCCTACCCGTAAGTCGGTCATCGATGACCCCGAAGTAAAGGCCGACTCTCCCTGGCTTGCCGAAGCGTACGTCCAGTCACTGGAAGGGGCTTCGCACCGTCCTCGAATTCCCGAGGAGCCCAAATTAGAGGACGTTCTGGTGGGAACCCTTTCTGAGATTCTCCTTGGTCAGCGACCCAATAGCATTGAAACCCTCAACGAAGTGGCCAGGGATTGGGAAAAGGTCTTAGGAAGGTGATAAACTCAAGGGGGGGTCTACCCCCCCCTTGAGTGCGATGGAGAACGCCAATGAAAAGGAACGCCAGAAGACAGAAAATCACCGGTTTCCTGATGGTTCTTCCCCTACTCATCGTGTTTTTAGGTCTCACCATTTACCCCTTTGCTTATATGATTTATATGTCTTTCCACCGCTATACTCTGGCTTCATGGGAGAAACCGGAATTCATCGGTTTTAAAAATTATCAGGATATCTGGCAGGACCGGACGGCTCGCTCGAGCGTGGATTTTACCGTATTATTGTTGGTGACCGCAGTACCGCTGGAGATTCTCCTGGGAATCGGGATAGCGTTTCTTTTGCGTGATTTTTTTGGGGAAAGAGTTTTCCGGAGCGTGCTCCTTGTGCCCATGATGGTCCCTGCCGTGGTAGCAGGGATTGCCTGGAAAATGCTCTACAATTTCGATTTTGGCCCCATGAATTATTTTTTATCCATTTTTGGATTTCCGAAGATCTCCTGGTTGGGAACGCAGTTTTTCTCCCGTTTGGGGGTCATTCTTATCGATGTATGGCAGTGGACTCCCTTCGTGTTTCTGGTGCTCTATGCCGGATTGCAATCCATTCCCAGGGAGGTGGTGGAAGCGAGTCTTGTCGACGGAGCAAGCGGCCTGAGCGCATTACGGTACATTGAGCTCCCCTTGCTTCGGCCTTTGATCTGGGTGGTACTGGTCATCCGGGTTATCGATGCCTTGAAGATTTTTGATGTGGTGTATATGGTCACCTTCGGTGGACCGGGTTCGGCTACTCATTCTTACAGTTTTTACATCTATAAGGTGGGAATTTCTTTCGGTTGGGACATCGGTTATGCTTCGGCCCTCAGTATCATTTTACTTTTGGCCATCACCATTTTGACCAATGTGCTTATCCGGACGGTTCGCCTGCGAGAAACCTTGGAATTATAGGAGGGAGCGATGCGCTGGACCAAAGTTTTCAAAGGAATTGTGGTGGGTATGGTACTCTTTTTCTTCCTCTTTCCGGTGTACTGGCTGGTCAGCACCGCTTTTAAAAAGAGCGAAGACTGGTTTTCCTGGCCCCCTTCGTTCTTTTTCCGACCCACGCTGGGAAATTTCCTGGGTCTGGAGGGAGGTTTTTTCGGTGGCACTACCACGGCCATCGCCACCATCACTCCGTATCTGCGTAATAGCTTCATCGTGGCGATTTGTGTGGCCCTGTTTTCTACGGTGATAGCGTCTCTCGCTTCTTATGCCATTTCTCGTTTTAAGACCGGTGGTATGGCCTTTGTTTCCTGGATCATCTCCATTCGTATGCTTCCTCCCATTGCTTCAGCTTTACCGCTCTACGTTATTTTCAGCCGCCTGCACCTCATCAATACCTGGTGGGCGCTCATCCTAGCACATCTTGTGTTTACCACTCCTTTCAGCACCTGGATTCTTCTCACCTTTTTTAACGAGATTCCCCGGGAATTGGATGAAGCTGCCTTTGTCGATGGAGCGGGAACCTGGCAGAGTTTCCTGCGGGTGATACTCCCCTTAAGTGCTCCAGGACTGGCAGCGGTTGCTACCCTGGCTTTTATCCAGAGCTGGGGTGAATTTTTGATGGCGCTGGTTTTGACTACCGGTAAAGAAGCCCAGACTCTCCCCATTTATCTGGGACGGTTCATTACCGGCTGGCGCGTTGCCTGGGGACCTCTGGCAGCAGCAGGTCTGGTTACCATGCTTCCGGTTATCGTTTTCTCCCTTTTGATGCAACGTTACCTCATCCGCGGTTTGACTTTTGGAGCCGTTAAGGGATAGGAGGAGAAAGGAAATGTTTCGGGAAATCACCGTGGTTACAAGCCAGAAAGAAGAGGCTATCGATATTACCGCTTCGGTAGAGGCAGTGGTGGACGCTGCCCAGGTCAAAGAAGCGGGGGTCTTTGTCTATGTGCCACATCCTGATGCTGCGGTCAATATCCAGGGCGCAAGCTCTCAGGATCCGCCCCTCAACCGTCTCCTTAAAAGGGTCCTTGAGGAGGAAGGCGAATTTCGGGAACCCCAGACCGGTGCAGCCTTCGTTGCTCCCACCGAAGTGCTCATTGCGGTCAACGGAAAATTGCTTCTGGGCGAGGGGCAGCGGATTTACCTGTATGAGTTTAACGGTCCCAGGAAGCGTTCGGTGTACGTTCTGGTTATCCCTGCACAGGGATAGCTTAAAAGAGTTTTCCGGGATTTAGAATTCCGGCAGGATCGAAAGCGTGCTTCAGGGCCCGCATGAGGGGGATTTCTTTGCGTTTGGCCCGATAAAGGGCTTGTTTTTTCACATACCCGATGCCGTGTTCCCCGCTGGGAGCTCCACCGAGGCGGATGGCTTCCCGGGCAATTTCGTGAAGGATTTTCCCCTGTCTTTTTTGCCACTCTTCGGGAGTCACGTCATGGGGCTTGAGGGGTGCGGCATGGATGTTGCCGTCCCCGGCATGCGCCACGCAGAAGATTTCAACGCCCCACTTCTTCGAAAGCATCTGGATGCGCTCCATCATTCTGGGGATGGAGGCGGTGGGTACCACGACGTCGGCGGTTACCACGTATGGGTCTTCCATTTTCATGGCTTCCAGATAGTTCCGACGCAAACGCCAGAGTTTTTCGGAAGCGAAAGGGTTTTCAGCCACAAAGACCTCTAAGGCCCCTTTTTTCAGGCAGGTTTCTCCCGCTCGCATATAGGCTTCTTCCAGTTCCCCCCGATGGACACCGTCAAACTGAATGATGAGGTAGGCTTCGGCTTGCTCCTGGTAATCGAGGCGGGTCTTCGTATAACGACTTCCCAAAAGAATCGACCCCCGGTCGAGGAATTCCACCGCGCAGGGTAGAATCTTGCTCTCGGTAACTATCTGCGGGACGGCACCGATAGCCCCTTCTATGGTGGAGAAAGGAATGAGGAGATCCACGGTGTAACGGGGAAGAGGAATGAGGTTAACGATGATTTTGCTGAAAACGGCCAGCGTTCCCTCTGATCCCACCAGAAGCTGGAGGAGATTATAACCGCTTGAATCTTTCCGTCGCTTTCCCCCCAGAAACAGGACTCCCCCCGAAGGGATTACCGCTTCCAGCCCCAGAACATGGCGTCCGGTATTTCCATATTTGATAACCTTGCTCCCTCCGGCGTTGGTAGCCACATTTCCCCCTACGGAACTCGTCTCAACGCTCATGGGATAGCCGGGGTAGAAGAGCCCTTCTTCCTGGACAGCCCGGCAGAGGTCATTGGTGATGGCCCCGGGTTCCACCACCGCGCAGAGGTTGCGTCGGTCGATCTCCAGCACCCGGTTCATTTTTTCCAGAGCAAGCACCACTCCTCCCCGGAGGGGAACGGCGCCTCCCACCACCCCACTTCCTGCCCCCCGGGGGGTGATGGGAATGCGGTACTCACTCGCAAAGGAAATGATTTCCCGGATTTCTCGGACTGACTCCGGCTTGACCACCGCTTCCGGAAAACGGGCATAGAATGTGCCGGATTCGTCTCGGGAATAGCGTTCCAGCACTTCTGGGTCACAGAGGACGTTATCTGCCCCACAGATGGAAGCAAGTTTTTCTTGAGCACGCCGGTCAACTTTCCTGAACCGCATGGTCATTCCTCGCTTTTAACTTACGGTAAAGATGGGGGAGTATTTCCAGAGCGTCACCGATCGCTCCAAAATCGGCTACTCGGAAGATAGGCGCCTGAGGGTCTTTATTGATGGCAATGATGGTCTCCGCGTTCATGACTCCGGAAAGGTGCTGGACGGCTCCCGATATGCCGACGGCCAGGTAAATTTTGGGGCTCACCGTTTTCCCGCTCAAGCCCACCTGGTGAGGGTAGGAAACCCAGCCCATATCCACCGCCACCCGGGAGGCTCCAACGGCCCCGTGCAAGAGATGGGCGATCTCGAAGAGGAGAGCAAAATTTTTAGGATGCTTGAGCCCCCTGCCCCCGGCAATAATGAGTTCCTGGTCTTCGAGGAGGGTGCTGGTTTCCTTTTTCTCCAAACAGAGCCTTTTCACCCGGGGCACCGGACAGCTCTCCAGCCGGTGGATGGTAATGACTCCCGTCCGCCTTTCGTCTCTGGGGAGTGGTTTTTGGAGACGGGGCCGGATGGTGCTCATCTGGGGCCGATGGTGAGGTGTCTTGATGGTGGCCAGGACGTTCCCTCCAATGGCAGGTCGCTTCTGCAGGAGTAATCCGGTTTTCACCTCTAAGGCCAGGTCGGTGCAATCGGCGGTGAGCCCGGTCTGAAGCTGCGCTGCCAGGTATGGCATGAGAGCCCGACCCCTTACGGTGGCAGCAGCAAGGATAATATCCGGCTTTTCTTCTCTCAGGAAAGGAAGGAGCACCTGCGCATGCGTTTGGGCGTCAAACACCGAAAGATTGGGATGGGTAAAAAATTCGACTCGATCTCCGCCGTACGCGATAAGTTCCTCTAAGGTGGACCGGAGGGTGGCACCGAGAACCAGGGCGACCACTTCTCCAGGGGAATTCCATAAAAGCTTCCTTCCCCAGTGGAGGAGCTCAAAACTGACCGGATGAATGTATTCCTCCCGCACTTCGGCAAGCACGAAAATTTTGATTTTCTTCAAAGGATTCCCTTTGTCTCCAGAAGCCGTATTAGCCATTCAGCCACTCTTTCCGGGTCTTTTTCGTCCACCATTTGCGTCTGGCGGAGAAAAGTGGGATAAAACACCTGGGTAACTCTGGTGGGAGAACCCGGAAGACCCACCTCTTCCTTCTGTAATCCTAAATCTTTCAGGGTAAAAACCGGGATGGAGGAAGCTCGGGCTCGCTTTTTTCCGCCCAGCGTGGGAAGGCGGGGTTCGGCCACCGCTTTGGTTACCGCTATCACCGCAGGCAGGGTTACCGAAATGGTTTCAATTCCCTCTTCCAGTTCTCGCTTTACGGTCAAAGTGGTAGGGGTGATTTCGCTGATAGCGCTCACCGAGGTGACCACCGGAATATCAAGAAGTGCAGCCAGTTCCGGACCGACCTGTCCAGTCTCTCCATCGGTGCTCCGCTCTCCGGCGAGAAGGAGGGTAAAGGATTCATATTTCTGTACTAGACGAGCTAAAACGTAAGCGGTAACCCAGGTATCGGAACCGGACAGAGCCGGATCGGAAACGAGCACTCCCCGATCGCATCCCATGGCAATGGCTTCTTCGAGGACCTCCCGTGCTCGGAGAGGACCCATGGATATGGCGACCGCTTCAACCCCCGGCAAGGTCTCCTTTATCCTGAGCGCCGCTTCAATGGCGTAAAGGTCCTTGGGGTTGGGAACCGCTTCCATTTCTTCGCGATGCATTTTTCCGGTCTTTCGATCTATTTTGACCCGGTCGCTTCCCGGAACCTGCTTGACCAGTACCCCTACCTTCACTTTATTTTCCCTCTCTCATCTGCTATCTTTAATATTATAAAGGATGTTGGAGAAATGAGACACCAAAAGGCTTTTTGTAGGGGGGACAGATCATGAAAGTTGGATGTCTGGGTGAGTTGCTGGTAGAAATCATGCGTGATCGGGTCGATGAGCCCCTGGGAGTTCCGGGAACCTTCGTGGGTCCTTTTCCGAGCGGTGCTCCGGCTATCTTTGCCGATTGTCTGGCCCGCCTGGGAGAACACGTCTTTTTCGTGGGTGCGGTGGGGGATGACGATTTCGGGACCTTGATCGTAGAACGCCTGCGGCGAGACGGCGTGGACACTTCCGGCGTGAAACGACTTAAAGATTTCACCACCGGGGTCGCTTTTGTAACCTATTTCAGCGATGGGAGTCGAAAATTCATCTATCATATTTCCCGGGCCGCCTCCGGGCAGATATTTTCCGAGGACGTCTCCGAAGAAATCTTTTCGCACCTTGATTTCCTCCATGTGATGGGGTCCAGTATGCTCATTAACGAGCAGTGCCGGGCGTCATACCTTAAGGCGCTGGAGCTCACCAGGCGGGGGGGAGGGAAGGTGAGTTTTGACCCCAATTTCCGTCCGGAGCTTTTGGGAGCTGAAAAAGCCCGGGAGCTCTTCCGGCCGATTTTGCACGAAAGCACGGTGGTGTTCCCCACCACCGAAGAAATCAAAGTATTAACCGAGGAAGAAGACATCGATAGGGCCTGTGAGAAAGTTCTCGCTCAGGGCCCTGAAATCGTGGCCCTCAAAAAAGGGAAAGAAGGTTCGGTTATTTATACCAAGGAGGGGAAGTGGGAAATTCCTGCTTTTACGGTGGAAGAGGTTGATCCTACAGGGGCAGGCGATTGTTATTGTGCCGGATTCCTGGCCGGTCTTGCTCAGGGACTGCCCCTGGAGGAGGTGGGAAGACTGGCCAACGCTGTGGGAGCCTTGGCGGTGACCAAAAAAGGACCCATGGAGGGAGCGCCTACCCTCAAAGAGGCAAGAGACTTCATGGTTTCCGGAGAAAGGAGGAAGCCCTGTTGCTGAGAAGAGAGGAAGTTGATCGAAGTTTCTTACGAAGAGAGGCTCGCAAGAGAAACATCGCCGTGGTGGACTTTTTGATGCAGATGATGCAGAAGCTCTCCCAAAAAGAGGGAAAGCCACGAACCCTCTTTGCGGTCTGCCCCAATTCGGAGACCGTCATTAAGGCTGCGTTGCGGAGTGCCAAGCGAGCCAATGCTCCCATTAAATTTGCTGCCACCTTGAACCAAGTAGACCTTGACCGGGGCTATACCGGTCTCACCCAGTCAGAGTTTGTGGAACTGGTCAAAATGGAAGCCGAATCCATTGATTATCAGGGGCTCATCATTATCGCGGTGGACCACGGTGGTCCCTGGGTCAAGGATATTCAAAGTATCGAAAACTGGCCCTTAGAACGCTGTATGGAATGGACGAAAAAATCCTTTGAGGCAGCAATTGCAGCAGGATATGACCTTCTCCACGTTGATCCTACCGTGGATAAAACCCTTCCCAAAGGTGCAGTTATCCCCATCGAGTGGGTTATCGAGCGGACCCTGGAGTTAATTCGTCATGCGGAGATATTCCGCCGCCAGGCCGCCCTTCCCCCCATTTCCTACGAAGTGGGTACCGAAGAAGTCCATGGGGGGTTAGCGAACATGGCAGTCTTTGAACGTTTCCTTTCCGGGCTCAAAGAAGGCCTCCGTAAAAATGGCCTTCAGGAAATCTGGCCTGTCTTTGTGGTGGGCAAGGTCGGTACCGACCTCCACACCACTCTCTTTGACCCCCGCGTCGCTTTAGAACTGGCCCGGAGAGCCCGAACGTACGGTTCGTACATCAAGGGGCATTATACCGACTATGTAGAGAACCCCGAAGAATATCCCGCCTCTCTGATGGGCGCAGCTAACGTGGGACCGGAATTCACCGAAGAGGAATACGAAGCCCTGCGGGAATTGGTCAACATCGAGGAACAATTATTTGCCGAAAAATGCATCCCCCGAAAATCGGAGCTCCTCCAGGTGCTACGCGAAGAAGTGGAAGCGAGCGGACGATGGAAAAAATGGCTCCAGGGAGAAGAGCAGGGAAAAACCCTCTCCGAACTTTCCCCTGAAAGACAGGCGTGGTTGGTGAAGACCGGCTGTCGCTACATCTGGTCCAGCCCCCGGGTCGTCAAGAGTCGTATGCTCCTTTACCGTCATCTTTCTCAGAACGGCTATCAACCAGAAGAGATGGTCATTGCCCGCATAGAGAGGGCTATGGATAAGTACTTCCGGGCTTTCAACCTTCTGGATCTCGAGGAGAAATTGAGAATGGTGATCGAAGATGAAGGGAGTTCTGGTTAGGGAAGGTATGAATGTTCCGATAGGAACTGGAGGTGATGGCAGTGGAAGTCAAAATTGGTGTCTGCCGGTTGTCCCTTGTCCAGGGAGATATCACCAGGCAGGAGACTGAAGCCATTGTCAATGCGGCGAATGCTCGTCTGGCGGGAGGAGGAGGGGTTGATGGAGCCATCCACCGGGCCGGTGGACCGGCGATTGCTGCGGAGTGCCGCAAAATCGGGGGATGTCCCACCGGAAAGGCGGTGATCACCAGCGGTGGAAATCTGAAGGCCAAATACGTGATCCATGCGGTGGGACCGATTTATCGGGGAGGGAAAGAGCGGGAAGCCGAACTCCTTCGGAGCGCCTACCTTTCGAGCCTTGCGCTGGCCAAAGAGAAAGGTATTACTTCGATTTCTTTTCCCTCTCTGAGCACCGGTGCTTACGGGTATCCGGTGAGGGAAGCCGCCGGCATAGCCCTGCAGGCCATTCTTGACTTCATGACCGAAAATCCGGACGGACCGCTCCAGGAAATCGTCTTTGTACTGTACACCCCCCAGGATTTCAACACCTATCAGGAGGTTTTGCAGGAACTCCTTCGAGAACGGGGAATGAAAGCTCTCGAATAAGAAACTCGGCGCACTTCCTGAAGGCCTGAGCCCGGTGGCTGTAACGGTTTTTTACCGTCGGACCGAGCTGGGCGAAGGTCTTTTCGAAAGGAGGAAAGACGAAAATCGGGTCATACCCGAATCCCTGGTTGCCTTCCGGCTGGTGGGCAATCCATCCGTTACAGACTCCTTCAAAGAGTTTTTCGCCCCCGGGAAAAACCAGGGCTACCACGCAGACAAAACGAGCGGAACGTTTTTCGGTGGGGACGCCTTCGAGACGTTTCAGAATTTCGGCCATTTTCTCCGGGAAGGGGAGATCCCTCCCCCCAAACCGGGCCGAGCGGATACCTGGTGCTCCCTGGAGCGCATCGATTTCCAGGCCGGAATCCTCTCCCACGCAGATTTCCCCGCTCAATGCAAAGCCCTGCCGGGCTTTCAAAAGAGCGTTCTGCGCATAGTTCTCTCCGGTTTCCTCAATTTCAGAGAGCGGGTAGAACTCGTATAGATTGCGCACTTCGATGGAGAAAGGGGCGAGAATATCCTGGACTTCCCGGAGTTTTCCTGGATTGTGGCTGACGAGGTAAATGCACCGTTTCACGGGAGCCCTCTTTCCAGGGTCTTCCTTTCCAGGAGGATGATTTCCTGAATCCCTTTTTGAGCGAAGTCCAGGAGCTGGTTCAGGGTTTCTCTGGGAAAGGGATCCTTTTCCGCGGTACCCTGGATTTCGACGATTTTTCCGCTTCCGGTCATAACGATGTTCATATCGACCTGGGCGTTGGAGTCCTCTTCAAAGTTGAGGTCCAAAAGCACCTGGCCGTTCACTATGCCTACACTCACCGCCGCCAGGTAATCTTTGATGAGCCCTCCTTTGTTGAGCATGCCCCGGTCGATGCAGTTCCAGAGGGCATCGACGAGGGCGATGAAAGAGCCGGTGATGGCCAGGGTTCTGGTGCCACCGTCGGCCTGGATGACGTCGCAGTCGATGAGGATACTTCTTTCGCCGAATCGCTCCAGATTGGTGACCGCCCGCAGTGCCCTTCCGATAAGACGCTGAATTTCGTGCGTTCTTCCCCCCACCTGCCCTTTCACCACGTCCCGGACATTGCGGGTGGTGGTGGCTCGGGGAATCATGGCGTACTCGGCCGTAATCCACCCCTGACCGGTGTTACGCAGGAACGGAGGGACTTTGTCCTCGATGGAAGCAGAGCAAACAATGCGGTTACTCCCCGCTTCGATAAAAACCGAGCCCTCGGCGTATTTCAGGTAGTTTCTCTGAATGGAGATGGGTCGCAGTTCATCGGGTTTTCTCCCGTCATTCCGCATTCCAGATCCTTCCTTTTCTTTCTTGAGGTAGTCGCCTAATTCTTGAAAACTAACGAACCTGGGCAATGAGTTTTTCATCCCTTTCTAAGGGCTTCGATACATCGATATGGCCACAGAGAGTCGGCTCTTCTTTCCCATTCACCAGAATTTTCACCATTTTGACCCCCGGAAGAGCCGTCAGGGTATCGACAATGGCATAGACACTCAGAAGTTCCTGGGAGGTACCACCAGACTGGTTACGCATCATTTCTTCGCTCAGGTCCACGTAAACCACTTCCTGGTCCTGAAAGACAGCGTTCAGGCGGGTAGCGGGAGGGATAGGGTTGAAAAGAGAAGCATCCTGAGGACCTCGTAGGAGCTCTTTGAGAACAGCTTCCAGCCAGTTTTCCCCCTTGGGAATTCGCCTTTTTTCACCCACCAGTGCTGTGAAGTCCGGATTGGCAAAATAGAGCACCACTTCTTGTTCTTCCCCCGGGGGCGCAATGGTCTCACCTGCGACAGGGGTGCGCAACGGAGAAGGGATCGGAGTTGCTGTTCCTCGAGAAGAGACCAGGCGGAAAACCAGCTCTCCTCCATAGACCACCCCAAAAAAGAGTGCTATCCCCAGGATGATGTACCAAAAAGGCGAAGAGCGTTTTTTCTTATTTTTCCTGGATTTCCATTTCTTGTTTTCCATGTCTGTCACTCTTCTAAGAGTTTCTTTACTTTCTCACTCTGAGAAAACGCCTTGATAGCCTCTGCCATTCCCTGAGCAATCTTGGCCTGAAATGACGAGGAGGCTAAGTTCTTGGCCTCTTTGGGGTTACTCAAAAACCCTATCTCCACCAGGAGAGCCGGAGAATAAATGTTCCGCAGTACCACAAGAGGTGCCTCCTTTGCTCCTCTTTTCACCTGTCCGGTCCGGGCGGTCACTTTGTCGATTACCATGGAGCCGAGTTCCAGACTTGCTTCTCGACTGGTCAGGTAGTAAGCCGAAGAAAAAATGCTATCCAGGACGTTACTGTTTTCGGCGACATTCTTTTCGGTCAGGAAAAGCTGGTTTTCCCGGTTGGCGACATCCAGAGCTCCTTCCCCCTTGGGCCTTGGATTGCCCACAAAAACTTCTATTCCCGAAGCAGCAGGATTGGGCGCGGCATTGCAGTGGATGCTCACAAAGACAAGAGGAACGGTTTTATTCACCAGAGCGTAACGTTCCTCCAATGTCGGATAGGTATCTCCCGAGCGGGTCATAAAAACCTGAAAGCCCTCTTTTTCTAAGAGTCCCTTGAGGAGCTGGGCGACTTTGAGGACGATTTCTTTTTCCTGATACCCGTTCTGCACGCATCCCGGGTCTTTGCCCCCATGCCCGGGGTCGATGACGATGGTTTGAGGATCGAGCCTGTTCATATTCACGGTTTCCGGAGCCGGGGTGCTGGTCTTTTCTGGAGAAACCTCTTTGGGGGGTGTTTCTTTCGGTGTGGGAGAAGGGGTAGGAGTGAGGGGCTTTGTTTCGGCTTCCACCAGAGAGATGAGATCAAAGTAAATACGTGGGTTTGTGCCCTCGGGCAGTTTACCATCTTTGACCCCCACCATCTGGGTAAGAACGAACGAAATCATCGTGCGATCAGCTTCTTTCTTGATCTCGATCCGGCTCACCCTTCTGTCGTTGACCGCAAGCACTGCAGGGACATTCTTGAGCTCGCAGTTACGCAGGACAATGTCAATTTGCCCTCTGGAGCGGTCGATTTGATAGGAATAGGGAGGGAGGTTACCTGCAAAGTCGAGCGTGACCCGGGTACGGGCTTCGTCTTCGTAAGCGTAGTATCGTATACCCACAAGAGACGATTGTGCTGAGGATGATTCAATTGGCTGAGGAGAAGGTTTTTCGACCGTGACTTGCGTTTCGGAGGAAAAGGTGATGGGAAACAACTTACTCAGAAGACCCAGGGAAACATAAGCGGTGTTTCCTTCCAAAAGGACATCTTTCCCAGAAAGGGGCAGCTCTTCTTCCCCCATCGCGATGGTCTTTTTATCCAGAGAAAGGGTGCATATCCTTTTCCCCAGCCGTAGATGAACCTTCTTCATGATGGGAGAGTAGTAGGCGATTCCTCCCAGTTCCTGAAAGAATTCTTCCACGGCAATGTAGGAAACCCCATCCATCACTCTGGTTGGAGCCTGAGAAACAAAAGACCGGCCCTCAACCTCACCCGTGACTTTTGCCAGCACCGGATGGGTAAAGGAAAGGAACAAGAATCCGATCAGGAAAACCAGAAGGAGATTAGAAGGGAGGTATACCGGTTTCCGAATCGCTTTCAAAGGGCACATCCTCCAATTCTCCTAAGGGTTGTTCTTCCATCTCATGGGTGAACGGTTCCACCGTTTCCGCATCGGGCTGCACCTCGAAATCCGGTAATTCCCGCACTTCCTCTCTGGGTCCCCGGGGAGAACTCAAAAACTGGATATTTTCCGCTCTCACCTCATACGAAACCCGACGCTCCCCTTCTTTGCCTTCCCAGGAGCTGGAACGAATGGCTCCCACGACCGCTACCCGGCTTCCTTTGTGGAGATATCGCGCGCAGACTTCGGCCAGCTTTGACCAGGCAGAGACGTTAATGTAGGTAACCTCTGTGACCAGGCCATTTTTGCCCTGGTAACGGCGGTTCATGGCGATACCGAAACGGCAGACCGGGGTCCCCTGAGGCGTATACCGGAGCTCGGGTTCACGGGTTAAATTGCCAATTCCAAAGAAGTAATTGATGTCTCGGCTCATTTTTCTCCCTCATTCACCATTCAAGCTATTCATGAGTTTAACACATGGAGGCTCAAGGTGAAAGTATTCCCGTTCAAAAAGGGCGTACACTTCTTCTTTTCGGTGTCGCAAAAGTGGCAAGGCCCTTCTCACCTTTTCCACCTCTTGAAGATCCAGTTCTTCCACCATAAATCCTTCTTCTTCGCCCATTTCTCTTGTGACCCTTCCCCAGGGATCCGTGATGATACTGTGTCCGTAGGCTCGATAGCGACTCTGGGGGTTGGGGGCCGGTGCGACACCTACCATGAAAACCTGATTGTCGAGAGCTCTGGCTCGAAAAGTCAGTTCCCAGTGTAACGGCCCGGTAACATGGTTGAACGCAGCCGGAACCACCACCATGTTCGCCCCTTTGCATGCGTAGAAACGGGTAACTTCCGGAAACCGGACGTCGTAACAGATCATCACCCCGATTTTCCCCCAGGGGGTATCAAAGAGGGTTGGGGAAGCACCAGAGGCAAAGACCCGGGATTCCTCAAAACGGACTTCCCCAAGGTCCACGTCGAAGAGATGAATTTTCCGATGCAGTCCTATGAGTTCTCCCTGGGGATTGAAAATAAAGCAAGAGTTGTAGAGTCTATCGCCGGAGCATTCCGGAATGGAACCACCGATGAGGTAAATACGGTGTTGCTTTGCCAGGTGGGCCAGAAGCGTCACCGTTTCTCCCTGTGGAAAACTCTCGGCAAAGCGGGGAAAACAGTCTAACTCATAGGGGCAGATGAACATCTCGGGTAGCGCCACGATTTCAGCCCCGTTTCGCACCGTTTCACCGAGCCAGTGTTCCATCCGGGCCAGGTTTTCTTTTCTGTCGTCCTTTACTCGAAGCTGGACGATGCCAACACGTACCCTCTTCATTTCGACCCCATCTTTCTGAAATAAAACCCTCTGTATTATAATATCCTCCGAAGGGTGGTTGTCTCGAGGCATCCCTGTCATCTCGTTCCCGGTGGTGAGGATTCTTGCCCCGCTATCTCATTATAGCAGATGGGGAAATAGAGGAGAAAATATCCATAGCTTTGCATAAAAAACTCAGGGAACTGTCGCCGCATAGCCCGGTGTTCCTGCTCAGTCTCCTTTGGCCCGGGAACTTCCGGAAAAGGGGGTTGAAAGAGATACGCTGGCGGAATCTACCCCATTTCCCCGCCTTCTGGGGTTCCTTTTTCAAGACTTTCTGGCGTCGTCGGGGATGGAGGGAAGAAATCGTCCTGGTGAGTGCAAGGCCGCTTTTGCTTTTCTTTCTTTTCCTTTTGACCGGCAAAAAAGCGGTGCTCATTAGATCCAGCAAGGCCTGGGACCTCTCGTTTTCTCTCCTGGAGCGTTTTCTGGTCAAGTATTTTGCCCGAGTGGTCTTCGTGGATGACTATGATCTGGTGAAGGTGTGCCGCCTGGAAAACATCCCCATTTACTTTTCGGGCAACGTCCTGGCGGATCTGCTTTCTCCGGGAGATTTTTCCTTTCCGGCGGGAGGGAAAACGGTGATGGTTCTTTTCCCCCGCGCTTTTTCTCTGGAGAGAGACCTGATCTTTCTCCAGGAAGTAGCCGAAGAGATGGCGCTGGGAACACCGGCGTACTTCCTCCTTGTGGTTCCCGGAAGGGTCAAGGTTCAGGAAATCCGTGAAAAAGCCGAGAAAATGGGGTGGCACTGGCGTAGAAGCCTGGAGGGAGAAACGATCGAAGGGTATCTTTGTAAGGGGAAGACCTATATCAACGTGACCAGCTTCTATCAGGAAGCCCTGAGACAGGGAGATTTCGTGGTGAGTTGCGATTTTGTGAGGGTGATTCAGGCCGCAGGTTTTGGGAAAAAGGTGCTTCCTGTTTTCCATCTCTCACCCAAAGAGGTGGCTGCACTCCTTCGCAATCCTACCTATCTTTTCGAATACAATCTCATTCTTTCCCGCCGTTTCGGGGAGAGAGGGGGAATTGAAAAGATTGCAGGATTCTTACTTTTTGGAGTGGTAGAAGACCAGAAATTTGTTACCAGAGGAGCGTGATACCGTGGAAGATTGGCCTACCTGGATTGTGGATCGCTACATTGAGCGGTTTTTGCAGGAGGATGTGGGGGTGGGTGACCTTACTACCCAGGGTCTGGGGAAGCTGGCTCAAAAGAAAATTCAGGCCGATGTGGTGGCCAAGCAAGAAGGAGTGATGGCCGGGGGACAGCTTGCCTTGCGGATTTTTACTTTCCTTGATCCCGAAGTTCAGGGAGAAATCGTGGTTCAGGATGGCACCACTTTTCGACCCCACGATGTCCTGATGCGCCTTTCGGGAAACGCAGGTGCCATCCTCACCGGAGAGCGGACGGCCCTCAATCTCTTGCAGCGTCTCTCGGGGATTGCGACCAAAACGAAGGAAATGGTGGGTCTGGTCCAAGACCTGGGGGTTCGAATCGCCGACACGCGAAAAACGACTCCGGGTTTACGGGCTTTCGAAAAATATGCGGTGCGCTGCGGAGGTGGCACCAACCACCGCCTGGGTCTCTATGATTGTGTTCTCCTCAAGGACAATCATTTCCTGCTCTGTGGCTCCCTCAAGCAGGCTATCGCTGAAATTCGCTCTCGAATTCCTTTTACCGCCAAAATTGTAGTGGAATGCACCGATTTGCGACAGGTACAGGAGGCTCTGGAAGAGAGGGTGGACGTAATCATGCTCGATAACATGGGTCTTGAAGATATACGACAGGCGGTACGTCTGGGGAAGGGAAAAGCCTTGCTGGAAGCTTCAGGGAATGTCGGTCCCCATAATGTCCGATTGATAGCCGAACAGGGGGTGGACATCATCTCCACCGGCTACATCACCCACCATGCACCCTGGATCGACATGAGCCTGGAGGTAAGAGCTGAAAATGTACTGTGATGCCCTGGTGGTTGGTAACGGCATTGCCGGAAGTATCACGGCGTTGCTTCTTGCGGAACAGGGATACCGGGTGGTGCTCCTCACCAAAGGGGAAACCCTGGAAGAAACCAACACTGCCCAGGCCCAGGGTGGGATTGTGTTTCGGGGGAGGAATGATACATTCGAGAAGCTCTACGAAGACATCATGCGAGCTTCTTCCGGTTCTTCTTGGAAAGCAAGTGCCCGTCTGGTGGCTCGTCTGGGTCCGGTCCTGGTAGAAAGGTTACTTTTAGAATACCTGAAGATTCCGTTTGACCGGGATGCGGAGGGGAATCTCGACCTGTTCCGGGAAGGCGCTCATTCTTTACGACGCATCCTCCATGTAAAGGACTACACCGGTCGAGTTATCCAGCAGACGCTGAACCGGAGAATCAGTAATCACCCTAACATTGAGCTCAAAAGCGGTTTTCTGTGCCTGGAGCTTCTGGTTTCTTCCTTTCACGCTCAGGATCATGCCTGGCGGTATCGACCTCGAGAATGCTGGGGTGCCTATGTTCTGGACAAGAAAAAGCGAGAGGTCATCCCGTTACTTGCCCGGAACACGGTTCTGGCGACCGGAGGGTTGAATGCCATTTATGAGTATGCTTCCGGTGGTCCCTGGAATACCGGAGACGGCCTGGTCATGGCGGATCGGGCCGGAGCACATCTTGTCAACATGGAATACGTACAGTTCCACCCTACGCTTTTCTATTCCACCCGTCCTTCAAGCGCGTTCCTCATCTCTGAGGCTGTCAGGGGGGAAGGAGCCGAACTGGTAGATCATCGGGGGAAACCCTTTATGCAGAAGTATCATCCTCTGGGCAGCCTGGCCCCTCGAGATGTGGTTGCCAGAGCAATTTTCCAGGAAATTCAGGCTACGCAGGCCAAGTGCGTCTACCTTGACCTGTGCCACCACCTCTCACCGGATAAGATCAGGGCCACTTTTCCGGGTATCTACGAAGAACTCTGGCACCATAATCTGGACATTACCAGAGAACCCATCCCGGTGGTTCCTGGAGCACATTTTTTGTGTGGTGGCATTCTCACCGATAGCTGGGGAAGGACGAATCTCGACCGGCTCTATGCCGTTGGTGAGGTGGCCTGCACGGGTCTTCACGGGGCAAACCGCTTAGCGTCCACCAGTCTCCTCGAAGGTTTGGTTTTCGGCTATCGGGTTGCTCGGTATATTGTTCGTCACGAGAAAGATTTTCTCCATCCTGCCATTCTTCCCTGGGGAGAGAAGATAGGCAATCCGCCCCCCGTAAGCGTCGTCGAAGGGTTAAAGGATATGGTAAGAATCAACATGTGGAAGTACGCGGGGCTTGTCCGTCATCGAGAAGGTCTTTCCCATGCCCAGGAACTCTTCCTCCAGCTCCAGAAAGAGGTGATGACTTTAAGAAGAAGCTACGGAGTCTCTCCGGAGCTTCTGGAACTCACCAGTATGGTGAAAAGCGCGCTTCTTGTTACCGAAAGCGCCCTCCGAAATCCTCGCTCCTGTGGCGCTCATTTTCGAGCTGACGCTCCAGAAACATGAAGCGCCTTTCCGTTCTGGCCCTTTCGCCACCCCTTCACAAGACGCGCTATCTTGAGGTTTTTAAAGCCCTGATTCCCCTGCAGGGCAAAGTAGAAGCTGAAGAATGGCTTTTCTTCCAGGAGAATCTCTACCAGGGCCTGAGCTAATTTTTCAGAGTCATGGCGGGTAGGTGCGTCCTGAGAAAGAAGCGAAGCTTCGAGAACCTTGGTCTGTGGTGGAAGGTCCAGATTTTCAACCAGAATCGGCTCCACGCCGGAGCGGGAGAGCTCTTCCAGCACATCCGGAGGGGGGGTCTCTCCGTTGACGAGAACATAATTGACCCTTTCCGGAGGAAGGAAGGCGAAAAGGGCTTGTAGGTGGTCGGCAAAGGTGTATCCGTCGGTTTCCCCAGGCTGGGTGGTAATGTTGCAAACGAAAACCAGGGGTGCTGGAGAACGCATGATGGTCTCCCGGACCTCTTCCACCGCCAGATTACAGAGTACGCTGGTATAGAGACTTCCCGGTCCTAAAACCAGAAGGTCTGCTTCCTCCAGGGCTTTGATCACTTCGGGTGTGGTACGGGCGAAGGGAGGTTCCAGGAAAATCCTCTTGATCCTTTTTCGGCACGTCCCCACGTTGGATTCTCCCAGGATAATGGAGCCGTCTTCACACTCTGCCTTGAGGAGGACGTTTTCCAGGGTGGTTGGTAGAACTCTTCCCCGGACCGCCAGGACTTTACTAGACTCTAGAATAGCCTTCTGGAAATCTCCGGTGATCTGGGTAAGGGCAGTGATGAAAAGATTTCCGACATTATGTCCCTTCAATTCCTCGTTATCGGGGAAACGGTACTGAAAGAGCTCCCTCATCAGAGGCTCAACATCGGCCAGAGCGATGAGGCAATTCCGGATGTCACCGGGGGGAAGAACACCCATTTCTCGCCGGAGTCTTCCTGAGCTGCCTCCATCATCAAAAACGGTCACAATGGCGGTGATATTGGCGGTATAGTTTTTGATGCCATGGAGAAGGGTGTGCAAACCATGTCCTCCTCCGATGGCCACAATTTGAGGGCCTCGTTCCAGGCGCCTTTTTTTGAAGACTTTTTCCACGATTTCGCTCTCCGGAGAGGGCGTCACCGCTCCCAGGACAGAACGGTTCATCTGCTGGAGCCCGTAGAAGATGAGGGCTGTTCCACCGGCTAACCACAACACTCCGAAAAGAACTGCTGCCCAGTAGCTTCTCATGGTTTCGAAGACCAGTTCGCGCCAGTAACGATAAATGACCCTGAAGGAAGGGTTGGAAAGAATAAGACTCATCCCCAGGGAGATGAGTATGACCCCCAGAATGGCGAGAAGTAGCCACCTTTTAACCCGCATTCCCGGATAAAGCCAGCGCCAGAACTTCATCTTTCGGGAAGAAACACCAGTATCCACCGTTCACCTCTTTTATTAACTGCATTCTATTTTACCTCTAAAAGTCAAGCCTGGGAAAGCATTGCCCTCTTGGAGGAGAAGGAATATAATAAAAATATGGGTAACCAGTGGGTGGGAGATAATCTCTTCGACGTCAAGGTAAAGAATCGTTCCCTGGTTTTGAAGCTCCTCAAGAAGAAGGGGCTGATGTCACGCATCGATCTCGCTCGCATTACCGGACTCACCCAGCCTACCATCACCAATATCGTCAATGACCTGCTTTCTGCCAATCTCCTCAAAGAAGTCGGTGTTTCAGACACCAGAGCGGGCCGCAAACCTATTCTTCTTGCGGTCAACGAGCAGGCCTTCTACATTGTGGCCATCCGTTTTACCCGGCGGGGGTTTTCCATTGCTCTCACCGATCTCGGCCCCAACGTACTCTTTCGAAGGGATTCCCACTACAGCCTTCTCGAGAACACCGATCTGGCGCTTTTGGAGCTCCAGAAAGAATTCATTCACGTTCTGGAGTACGCCACCCAGTCTTTGAGCCTCATCCTGGGCATTGGGGTCAGCGTCCCAGGACCGGTGGATACGGAATCCTGCACCATTCTGGCCCATCCGACGTTTCTGCGATATCGGAATCTAGACCTCCGTAAATACCTCTTCGAATACGACCTACCCATCTTCATGATGAACGATGCCCACGCTGCTTGCCTCCATGAAACCTGGAGCGGGCAGGCGAAAGAAGTCGAAAATATGGTGTACTTCATGGTGGGAGAGGGAGTGGGAACCGGGGTGCTGGTGGACGGAAGAATCTACCAGGGAGTCAACCAGAAAGGGGGAGAAATCGGACATACCAGCGTCAACGTCTTCGGCCCCCGATGTGTATGTGGAAACTACGGGTGCCTGGAGATGTACTGTAGCACATATAACATCGTGGAAAAAGCTCGCGAAGTGGCCTGGTTTGGAGGCAATGGTTATCTCCGGAAGGTTCTTGAGGGAGAGGGGAAACTCGAATTCCACCACCTCCTGGAAGGAGCAAAGGCGGGAGATTCGACCTCCCGGCAACTTTTGCAGCAGCTGGGCCAGTACGTGGGAATCGGCGTGGTGCACCTCATTAACCTTTATGATCCGGAGATGGTGGTCATCGGCGGGCAGGCCGCTCTGGCCCGGGATTTTATCGAGAAATCGGTAAAGCAGGTGGTAGAAGAACGCCTCCTCTACCGGGAATACGTTGCCCCCCGGATTTATTACTCCGAGTGGGGAGACGATGTAACCCTCCTTGGAGCGGCAACCATCGTTCTGGACCACTTTATTGCCGGAGATTTAGGACGGTTTTAGCGGACCATCCGGATAACCACCCGATTGGGTATACAGGCGATGAAATCGGTATTATCGGGGATTTTTCCCATTTTGATGCAGGTCTTGTCCGGGCAGGGAGAGAAAATCACCCAGACCTTACCGTTCTGAATGGCCACCGTGGTCTCTCCGAGAGGACCGTGCAGGTGAAGCGTCTCTCTGGAATCCATGGTTACGGTGATCTCCCGTTTTTCCTCTTCGCTTTCGATGCGCACTCGATAAGAAGAGGAATTCCCTGAGACCGGCAAATATTTGAATACCAAAAGAAACCCGAAAACGATGCCGATAGCTATGAGGGGGAAGATGTCGTTTCGGCGCAGGAAGTACACGAATCTTCTCCTCTCTGTAACTCGTAGAGCAACGTTACGAGACCGGTTTCCAGACACTCGTTGCGGACCGCGATACCTTTGGGAAGCCGCAAAAGGGTCGGGGAGAAGTTCCATATACCACGGACTCCTGCTTCCACTAAAGAGATAGCTACCTCCTGAGCGTCCTGTGGAGGAATGGCCAGGATGCCGATTTCGGCCCGCAGTACCCGTACCATTTCTTGCAGGTTTTCCAAGGGATAAATGGTTATCCCGCCGATCTGCGTGCCGTGTTTGGTGGGGTCCTTCTCAAAAGCACAGCCGATCCGAACCCCATAGTGGAAGAAACGAGGGTAATTCATCAGTGCTCTTCCTAAATTCCCCACGCCTACCAGGACCGCCAGGCGCTCTTTATGCATTCCGAAAAGGGCTTCGAGCTTTCTGATCAGGGTCTCCACAGGATAACCCCTCTTGGGCATGCCTTCCATCTCGATGAGGGCCATGTCTTTCCGCACCTGGGTTTCATCAACCCCAAGAAGAGAAGCGATGCTTCCGCTGGTCAGGTATGGTTCTCCCCTGGTCCGTGATTCTTGAGCAAGATGATAACAGCGAATTAATCTCTGGGCACTTCTGGGAGGTAAACTTTTCATCGTTTTTCTCCTTTCTTCAGAAATATTTTAGCGCTTTTCCCGAGCTTGGCAAGCGAGTTTGTTCTTTTCTACCCCCACTTTTCGGGAAAATCAAACTTGTAAAAGAACTCACTCCTTTTTATAATTATTCTGGGAAAAGAAGGGAGAGGTGGCTGAGCTGGACGAAGGCGCCCGCCTGGAGAGCGGGTAGACAGGCGATAAAACTGTCTCGTGGGTTCGAATCCCACCCTCTCCGCCAGATTTGCCTCTAATCGTGCTCAGACGGGGAGTTAGCGGTGCCCTGAACCTGCAATCCGCTATAGCAGGGTCGAAATCTGGTGTGAGGTTTTTTCTCTCAGTGTTGGTTAGAGGAAGAGGGTGTTGAAGGTCGGGTCTTGCGCGACGAATCCCTACCAACCCCGCCAGGTCCGGAAGGAAGCAACGGTACGTAGGGCTCTTCGGGTGCCGCAAGGGTGCCTGACCGGAGCCTTTCGCTTCTAACACGGCTGGGAGAAAAGTATCGAGCGCCGGCGCACGGTTAGAGGCAAATTCGTGTGTTTCGAGGTGAACGATTTGTCGTACCTCTCTTTGTATCGGAAATGGAGACCGTATCGCTTTGAGGATGTGGTGGGACAGGAAGTAGTGGTCAAAATCCTCAGTAACTCCCTGCAAGAGAAAAAGGTTGCACATGCCTACCTTTTTTCTGGTCCACGGGGGGTAGGAAAAACCACCACCGCCCGGATCCTTTCCATGGCCGTGAACTGCGAAGAAGGTATCACTCCCACTCCCTGTGGGAAGTGCAGCAGTTGCTCCAGCATTCGCCAGGGCAACTCTCTGGATGTTTTAGAAATTGATGCCGCTTCCCACCGGGGCATTGATGAAGTCCGAGAGCTTCGCGAAAAAGCCAAGTACGCACCCCTGGAGTCCCGTTTCAAGGTGTATATTATCGATGAAGTCCACATGCTTACCAACGAGGCCTTTAACGCCCTTTTAAAAACTCTGGAAGAACCGCCCCGGCACGTTATTTTCATCCTGGCTACCACCGATGCCCATCGGATTCCTGAAACCATTATCTCTCGATGCGTACGGTTGCTCTTTAATCCTGTTCCTCATAGAGCGATCGTCGAGCAACTGCAAAAAATGATTCAGGAAGAAGGCGTGGAAGTAACCGAAGAGGCTCTGCATCTCATTGCCCGGAAATCAGAGGGGTCGCTTCGGGACGCTGAAGTTTTTTTAGAGCAGCTTTTAGCCTGGGGAGAACGGAAGATCGATCTCGCCATGGCTTCTCAGATTTTGCGCGAGGTCGACGAAGGGGAGCTATCCCGGTTCTTTCAGGTCATTGAGAGGGGGCATCGAGGAGAGGTCTTTCTCTTCATCCATCGATGGATCGAACGAGGTTTGAGTCCCGAAGATATCGTGAGGAGCCTACTGCGTTTCTTTCGGGACCTTTTCATCGTTTCTGTGCTTCAGAACCATCCGGTTTTCGACATTCCTCCGGAGCGGAGAAACAGACTCCACACCATGCTTTCTGCGGTGGATTCGAACACCCTGAGGAGAATCCTGGAAGAACTCCAGAATGCGGAAGCACTTTTGCGTCGTTCGCTGCAGCCCCGGATTTCCCTGGAAATCGCGGCCCTGAAAATCGCCGAAATCATGGATTCTTCCCCGAAGAAACCCCCAGAAGAGCAACCGCAGGTGTTCGCACCGCCTGCGGTGCACCGGTCCGTTGAGGTTACCTCTATAGAAAGCGAAGAAGCAGGCGGTAATCTCTGGGATCAGATTCTCCAAGAGGTCAAAAAAACGAAAATTTCCCTCTATGCCTTTTTACAGGCTGCGGAGATGAAGAGGGAAAATGCTTCCAAACTGAAGCTCCTTTTTGCTCCGCATTGCCAGTTCCATAAAGAGAGTGTGGAACGAAAGGAAAATTTGCTCCTCCTCGGCGAAATCCTCAAGAAGGTTACCGGTGAAACCTGTGAGGTTGAGTGTGTGGTGGTCGATGCTCCGCAACCCCCTCGAGAATTGCAATTGTCTCCTGCTCCTCCTCAGAGTGAAGGCAAAAAAAATTTGAAAAGGCCAAAAAGAGAGGACAAACCACTTCTTCTGGAAGTCACTGATTTATTTTCTGGAATCGTGGTAAACTATTCGGTGAGTGAAGACATAAGGGGTGAATGGGAAAGTGCAGAACTGGAAAAATCTGATGAAGGAAGCCCAGAAGATGCAGGCGAGAATGGCTAAGGTTCAGGAGGATTTGCGGACCAGGACCGTGGAGGCCCAGAGCGGTGGGGGGATGGTACATGTGGTGTGTAACGGACAACAGGAAATCCTCCGTATCACCATTGAACCCGAACTCCTCAAAGAGGATGATGTGGAGATGGTCCAGGATCTGATTCTCGCGGCGGTGAATGAAGCGTTACAGCGCTCGAAAACCATGGCCCAGGAGGAACTGGCCAAAATCACCGGTGGACTCGATATTCCTGGCTTCTTTTAGAAAGGTGAGTTGATGTTGAAAGAGGCATATCCTGAAGCGCTTGGAAGGCTCATTTTGGCTTTTGCAAAATTGCCCGGTATTGGCCCCAAGACTGCCCAGCGCCTGGCGTTTTACCTCACCAAATCCAAAGGAGAGGATCTCGAAGAGCTCCTTGCTGCACTGCAGGGAATAAAAAACATCGGTTTTTGTTCTATCTGTGGTTTTTATAGCGAACATGAAGTCTGTCGAATTTGCGAAGATACTGAACGTGACCGGGAAGTTATTTGCGTGGTGGAGAGACCTCAGGATATCATCGCTCTGGAAAAAGCCGGTTTTAGAGGTGTCTATCACGTTTTACAGGGGGTACTTTCTCCTCTTCTGGGGATTGGCCCGGATGATTTACGGATCAAAGAGCTTTTACAGAGAGTAGCACAGGGTGGTGCAAGGGAGGTGATCCTGGCTATCAACCCTTCGGTCGATGGCGAAGCAACCGCTCTTTTTATCGCCGAGAAATTGCGTGATTTTCCGGTAAAAGTAACGCTTATTGCTCGAGGATTACCTTCGGGGGGAGATCTGGAGTTTGCCGATGAGGTTACCCTCTCGCAGGCCTTAGAAGGAAGAAGAGAACTGAGGAAGGAGGTCTTTTAATCTTGGAAAAACCGCTGGAAATTCGGTGGCACGGTCGTGGTGGACAGGGTGTCGTAACTGCATCAAGGATTCTGGCCGACGCCCTTCTCCGGGAAGGAAAGTACTTTCAGGCCTTCCCCGAGTACGGTCCGGAGCGAATGGGAGCTCCGGTGAAAGCCTACAATCGGCTCAGCGAAAAGCCCATCAACATCCATTGTGGTGTGACCAACCCTGAAATTGTGGTAGTGGTTGACCCCACCCTCTTTGGAGCGGTTGATGTCCTGGAAGGTCTCAATCCGGATGGTGTGGTAATAGCGAATTTTCCCGATTCTCCCCTGAAGCTTCGGGAACTTCTGGGTTTCCACACCGGTACGGTGGTCACGGTGGATGCGTCGAGGATTTCTCGCGAGATCCTGGGAAGGGTCGTCCTCAACACCCCTATGCTCGGGACATTATGCCGGGTATTTAATCAGGTGAAGATGGAAACCGTTCTGGAAGCAGTGCGTTCTCAATTTGGAGAAAAACTGAGACCGGAAGTTATCGAGAAAAACCTGAATTGTCTCAAGAGGGCTCACGAGGAGGCGCAGATAGGATGAGTAAACTCAAGGGATGGAAAGAACTGGTTCCCGGGGGTATTATTACCGAAGCAGGTAATGCTCGTCAGTACAAGACCGGTGATTGGAGGACCGAAAGACCGAAGGTGGACAAAGAGAAATGCATTAACTGCTTTTTCTGCTGGGCTTACTGCCCCGATGGTTCGGTCATTGTGGATGCGGATAAGGGAATCATGGTCGGTTTTGACTACGATCACTGCAAGGGTTGTGGTATCTGTGCAAGTGTCTGCCCGGCCAAAGCGATCGACATGATTCCGGAGCGCTAAGGAAAGGAAGGTAGGAAAATGGCCAAGGTGATGGAATTAAAAACCAGAGTGCTTGGTTTGAACGGAAATGCTGCGGTGGCTTATGCCATGCGACAGATTAACCCTGATGTCGTGGCTGCTTACCCTATCACCCCGCAGACCGATTGTGTAGAGCGTTTTGCAGAGTACGTGAGTGCCGGACTGGTAGATACCGAATTTGTGACGGTGGAGAGTGAACACAGTGCCATGAGCGCCTGCATCGGTGCTGCTGCTGCGGGAGGAAGGGTGATGACCGCTACCGCTGCCAACGGTCTGGCGCTGATGTGGGAAGTGCTCTATATCGCCGCCAGTTTACGCTTACCCATCGTGATGATGGTTACCAACCGGGCTCTCTCTGGAAACATCAACATCCACTGTGACCATTCTGATACCATGGGAGCCAGGGATGCGGGATGGATTCAACTCTTTTCGGAGAATGCCCAGGAAGCGTACGATAACATCATTCAGGCGGTGAGAATTGCCGAAGACCTGAACGTCCGGCTTCCGGTAATGGTCACTCAGGATGGGTTCATCATCAGTCACGCCGTGGAACGGGTAGAAGTTCTCGATGATGAACTGGTACAGAACTTTGTGGGTCCGTACAAACCGGTGTATCCGTTGCTCGATCTTGCCCACCCGGTGACCTATGGTCCTCTGGACCTCTTTGACTACTACTTCGAGCATAAACGTTCCCAGATTGAAGCCATCGATAATTCGTTTCCCATCATCAAGAAGGTGGGAAAAGAGTTTGGAAAAGTGACCGGGCGCACCTATGATCTCCTGGAAACCTATAGGCTTGAGGACGCCGAATATGCGGTGGTGGCTCTGGGTTCTACCTGTGGAACGGCCAAGGAGGCAGTCAATGTCCTGCGAGAGCGAGGCAAAAAAGTTGGACTCCTCAAGATACGGTGTTTCCGCCCCTTCCCCAGGAAAGAAATCGCCGCAGCGCTTCTACCCCTGAAGGGTGTAGCGGTGCTGGATCGCTCGGTCTCCTTCGGCGGTTTTGGGGGTCCGGTATTTACCGAAATTCGTTCTGCCCTCTACGATGCCCCTTCGCGCCCGCTGATGATGGATTTCTTCTATGGCCTGGGTGGAAGAGACATCTATCCGGAGGACATCGAAAAAGCCCTGCAGACCATCGAGAGTGTGGTGCAAAAGGGCACAGTCGAAGAACACATTGGATACTTGGGCTTGCGAGAATAAGGGAGGCGAAAACATGCCCAGTCTCAAGGAATTAGCCAAAAGAAAAGAAATGCTCACCCCCGGGCACCGGCTCTGTGCCGGCTGTGGAGCCCCCATCGCGGTACGTCTGATTTTGATGGCGGCAGACAAACCGGTCGTAGCAGCCAATGCTACGGGGTGTCTGGAAGTATCGACTTCCATTTTCCCCTATACTGCCTGGGATATTCCCTGGATCCACAACGCTTTCGAAAACGCAGCCGCCACCATCTCTGGGGTGGAGAGCATGTACCGGGCGAAAAAGAAGAAGGGGGAAATTACCGAAGACATTTACTTTGTGGCTTTCGGTGGCGACGGTGGAACTTACGATATCGGACTCCAGGCACTCTCCGGGGCTTTAGAGCGTGGACATCGCTTCGTCTACGTCTGCTACAACAACGAAGCCTATATGAATACCGGTATCCAGCGCTCCAGCGCCACACCCTTAGGAGCCTGGACCACCACCAGCCCCGATGGAGAGGCCCAGCCAGGTAAACTCCAGTGGCGAAAGAACCTGACCGAAATCGTAGTGGCCCATGGAATTCCCTATGTGGCCCAATCGGCACCCTGGAGTTGGAGAGATCTTACCAGTAAAGCAGAAAAGGCCTTTCACACCGATGGTCCTTCCTTCATTAATGTGCTGGCTTCCTGCAACCGGGGCTGGAGACACCTTCCTGGCGATACCCTGAAAATCATGCAACTGGCCAGCGACTGCTGCATCTGGCCCCTGTATGAGGTGGAAAACGGGAAGTATCGCCTCACCTATAAGCCCAAAGAAAAGAAGCCGGTCGAAGAGTGGCTCAAGGCGCAGGGGCGTTTCAAGCATCTCTTTACTCCTGAAAATCGCCACCTTATCGACGAAATCCAGGCCTACGTGGACAAAGAGTGGGAATTGCTCCTCAAACGTTGCGAAGCGTAAGAAACCAGGGGAAATTCCCGAAACACGGAATTTCCCCTGGTGAGCGCCGGTTTGTATCTATAAAGTCCTTCAAAGGAGGAAAACCGTATGGACAGGTACGTGTGTCTTATCTGTGGGTATGTGTATGACCCCGAAAGGGGTGACCCCGATTCCGGAATAGCACCGGGAACCCCTTTCGAAGCCTTACCCCCTGACTGGATCTGCCCGGTCTGCGGTGCGGGCAAAGACCAGTTTGAAAGGCAGGCCTAGTGCGGGGTCTTGGCATTGACAAGCCCGGAGGGCAGTGATAGACTGAAAAACGATGGGGGGTGATAGACTGAGAAGGTTATCCATACTCGCTTGAGCGGTGATTTTTGAAAAATTCTCACACTTTGAAGGGAGGGATTTTCCAGAATGAAGCGTTTCGTAGTTTTTCTTTTGGTTTCGGTTTTGGTGGTAGGATTGATGAGCGGTGTAACCCTGGCACAGGGCAAAAAACCCAAAATTGCCTGGTGTCCGGCCATTGATGACCCCTTCTACTACATGATCGGCAAAGGTATCGCCGATAAGTGTAAGGAGCTGGGTCTGGAACTCTTCGTAGCCGAGTACCCCAAAGCCTGGGGTCCAGAGGTGCAGGTGCCGATTCTGGAAGCCGTTGCCGCTCGAGGGGATATTGATGTCATTATTACCGGGCCCACTTCCAAAGAAGCCCTCATCGCACCCCTCAAGAGAATCCATGACAGCGGCATCGAGATCATCACCGTGGATACCTACATTGGTGACGGTGACTACTCGAAACCCAGCGAGTACTCCTTCCCGCTCACCTTTATCGGGACAGATAACTTCCAGGGTGGTGTAGAAGTGGCGCATCACCTGGCCGAGATGATCGGCAAAAAGGGGAAGGTCTTTATCGAGACCACCAATCCCGATGTGTCGAGCGTGGTGGAGAGAGTGGAAGGCTTCAAAAAGGGCATGTCGGAGTACCCGGACATCGAGATCGTGGGCGTGGAGTACAATCTCGATGTGCAGGAGAAAGCGCAGCAGCAAGTAGCGGCTGCCTTGCAGGCGAATCCCGATATCGTGGGGATCTTTGGTACCAACCTCTACAGCGCTCAGGGTGCTTACCAGGCGGTGGTGAACGCCGGTCTCACCGGAGCGGTGAAGATTGCTTCCTGGGATGCTACCGAAGATCTCATCAAGGCCCTCAAAGAAGGGAAAGTTGACCTGGTCCTGGCTCAGAAACCCTATGAAATTGGAACTTTAGCCGTGGAAGCCGCCTACCAGTACTTTGTGGAAGGTAAAGAAGTTCCCAAGAGGATGGTTCCTGGGTTCTTCTTCTTTACCAGAGACAACGTGAATGACCCTGAGTCGCAGAAGTATATCTATCGCGCCGACTGAAGGTAAAGAGGGGGCCAATTGCCCCCTCTTTTTATTCGCTTAAGAATCATGGCGTATTCTCATTTCGGTTACGGTCAAAGATTTGCGGTTCAGCTTGGTCGCAACTGGGTGGTCTTATTTCTTGTCATTCTTGTGGTGCTCTTCAGTTTCACCGGGAGAGGTTTCTTTTCTCCCAAAACCCTCAACAACATTCTCCTCACTTCTTCTCCGGCTTTGCTTCTGGCCGCTGGGGAAACCTTTGTCATCATCACCGGCGGTATCGACCTTTCGGTAGGGTTTGTGCGGGGTCTCATCTCGGTCATTTCTGCCATCATCATGAGGGACCTCTACGCCCGGGGTTATTCCCCTTCCTTCTGTATCCCTCTGGGGATCGTGGTAGGGTTGGCCCTGGGGCTTCTACCGGGACTGATAAACGGGATTCTGGTGGCACGGTTTCGAGTTCCACCGTTCATCGCCACATTGGGCATGTACGGCGTGGCCAATGGCTTTGCCCTTCGTTTTTCCAAGGGGTTTCCCATCACCTTTCTTCCTCCAGAAGTAGGACAAATCGGGAACGGCTTTTTCGCCTATTTTCTCCCCGGACGGGGACTTTCGTTCTTTGCCAGGCATGCAGATATTGTGGAAGGTGAAATGCGTAACCTCATCGGTATTGTCCCCTACGCAATCGTCGTCGTAGCCGTACTGCTCCTCATTTTCGCCTTCATCCTTTCCCGGACCCAGTTCGGCCAGCACGTCTATGCCATCGGGGGAAATATCGATGCGGCTCGGAGGGCCGGTATTCCCGTAGAGCGGGACCTCATCCGGGTGTATATGATTTCCTCCTTCTTTGCCGCCCTCTCCGGGGTCATGTACACCCTCATTTTTTCCATCGGTACCCACACCCAGTTTTCGGCCAGTCTGGAGCTTTTTGCCATTGCTGCAGTGGTGATCGGAGGAGCAAGCCTCATGGGGGGCAAGGGGAGCATCGGAGGGACCACTCTGGGCGTTCTGGTTCTCGCCCTCCTGGAGATCGGCTTCCTCATGAGTGGGATTCTACCGTTCTACCGTTACATTGCAGTGGGGACCATTCTCATCTTCGCCGTGGTTATCGACCAGACTTTTCCGGAGATTATCTATGAATGAGGAGAGTAGATATGGTGCTGTCTGAGAAGGGGAGAGAGCGGCTGTATCTTCTGGGGAAGAGCTGGATTTTTCTCTTCCTCCTTGGCGAAGCGGTCATCTTCAGTTTCATTGGAACCGGCTTTTTCAGCGCCAAGAATTTTCAGAACATCCTGGTGGCTTCGACCACCATTTTGCTTCTGGCCGCTGGGGAAACCTTTGTCATCATCACCGGCGGTATCGACCTTTCGGTAGGGTTTGTGATGGGACTTTTCTGTGTGATCAGCGCCAAAATCATCGTCTCCCTCCAGGCCCTGGGGTTCTCACCGGTGGTATCGCTCGTTGTCAGTATTGCCGGGACCCTGCTTCTCGGGCTTCTGCCCGGTCTTCTCAATGGGGTGCTGGTGGCGAAACTCAGGGTTCCACCCTTCATCGCCACTTTCGGGATGTACGGCATCGCCTATGGACTTTCGGAGATTCTCTGCAACAATGTGCCCATTGCCGGCCTGCCGTCGCTGGTGGGTTTTATCGGTAACGGATACCTCCTCTACTACCTCCCTGGGCGCGGTTTTACCTGGTTTGCTCCACCTGAGGGGCTCGGGAGGGGAGAGGTACGGGCGCTTTTGGCCCTTTTCCCCAACGTATTTCTCTTTGCCATACTGGTAGTACTCATTTTCGCCTTCATCCTTTCCCGGACCCAGTTCGGCCAGCACGTCTATGCCATCGGGGGAAATATCGATGCGGCTCGGAGGGCCGGTATTCCCGTAGAGCGGGACCTCATCCGGGTGTATATGATTTCCTCCTTCTTTGCCGCCCTCTCCGGGGTCATGTACACCCTGCGCTTTGTCACCGGTCGGGCCGATGCCGGTTCGGCCAGGATGCTGGACTCGGTGGTGGCAGTGGTCATCGGTGGGGCCAGTCTCTACGGAGGAACCGGTAATATGATTGGTTCCATCATCGGGACTCTGGTCATCGGGGTTCTGGAAACCGGGATGGTGAACCTGGGATTACCGACCTATAATAAATACGTGTATGTGGGTGTAATCCTGGTGCTGGCGGTTCTCATCGATCAGTTTTTCCCGGAGATGGTCAGAAAGGGAGAGTAGCACAATGAATGAGCGCAAGCCACTTTTGGAGGTCAAGAACATCGTCAAACGGTTTGGGGGTCTCGTGGCCCTGAACCGGGTGAGTATGGAAGTGTATCCTGGTGAAGTGGTAGGACTTCTGGGGGATAACGGGGCCGGAAAATCCACTCTCATCAAAATCGTCTCCGGGGTGTACCGGGCCGATGAGGGAGAGATTTTCTTCGACGGGAAAGAGGTCAAGATTACGAGCCCCATGGAGGCGCTGAAATTGGGGATTGAGACCATCTATCAGGACCTGGCTCTGGCAGAAAACCTCAACGTGTACTCCAACATTTTCCTGGGGCGAGAAAAACTGAAAAAAGCCCTGGGGCTCATACCGGTTCTGGATCATGACTACATGCTCCAGGAATCACATAAGGTCCTGAACCGTCTAGGCATCGAGATTCCGTCTCTCAAAAACAAAATCAAGAATCTCTCCGGAGGACAGCGGCAGTCGGTGGCCATTTCCCGTTCCATTTACTGGAATGCCAGACTTCTCATCATGGACGAACCCACCGCGGCTTTAGGGGTCGCAGAGCAACGCAAAGTGCTGAACTTGGTGCGTACCCTGAGCGAGCAGGGCGTTTCCATAATTATCATCAGCCATCAGCTCTATGACGTTTTCCAGGTTGCCCACCGCCTGGTGGTTTTACGGCGGGGAGAAAAGGTGGGCGAACGGCTCACCAGAGAGACCAACCCCGATGAAATTGTCAGTCTCATGGTCGGGGCGGAGCTGGTCCAGGAAGCCAGAGGAAGAGAATAAGCTACCGGTCTTACGGCCTTTGAGAAAGCTGGGGACGGGGAGAGAGATTGGTCCTTCGCCATTCCGCAGGGCTTACTCCGGTGGTCTTCCGGAATACTTTGGAGAATTGCTGAACGTTTCCAAACCCCAGGCGCAGGGCGATGTCGGTAATGCTGTATTCGGCGTGAAGGAGCATACATTTACTTCGCTGGAGCTTCAGGGCCGTAAGGTATGCCTTGGGGCTTACGCCCACGTAGCGGTGGAAAAGGTCCCGGAAGTGTTGCGGTGAGAAACCGAGTTCCCAGGCAATCTGGGTGATTTTGAGGTTTTCATGGGCCCTTTCTCGAAAGATATGTAGGGCTCGTTCCATGGCTTCTTGCTGCTCAGGGTTAAGGTAGGGTAGTTCCCCCCGTTCATGACTGCGCAGAAGAAGCACCACCAGTTCCTGGAGAAGAGCTTGGCACTGGAGCTCACCCCAGGGGAGATCCCCCACACATTCTTTTTGAATGCGGTGGACGATATCCAGGAACATGCTTGTCTCCAGAGGAAAGAGCCGGAAATGGCCGATCGGTGAACGGTTGGAAAGAAGTTCAGCAAGCTGAGGGGATAGGTTCGAAAACTGCACCACCACAAACTGCACTCCAGCTTCTTGATCGGTCGTAAACCCGTGTGCCACGCCGGAGGGGAAGAAGAAAACCTCATGAGTCTCAAAAAGCTCTCTCCGAGAGGGAAGAAGGATGGTGCATCGTCCCGCTTTCACCAGGCCTATTTCATGAAGCGGATGCTGATGAGGCATTGCACACCAGGAAGGGGGATAAGGGGGTTCGGCAATCACCGCATAGCGACTTTTCTCGGTCCGTGTTTCGGGTAACTTCTCCTCAAACACCGCGAACCTCCTCCTTCTTTTTTGACAACAAAAAAAGCGAAAATGATATTGCCATGAGGCCACATATCTTCTTAAATATTACCAGAAATCAGGCAAATTATAAAGTTGCCGGCTTGTCATTCCGGAAATTTTCCCGAAATTTTGGAATGGCTTTTTTAACCACGATGAGGGGGTGAAAATATGATTCTGGGAGTGAATGGTGAGTTCGTGCGGCATGCGGACAAGTCCTTCGAGTACGCCGTGGAAGAAGCGGCCAGAATGGGATATGAAGCCTTTGAACCAATTCTCCTCGATGGAAGAGACCTGCTGTCCGAAGCCGGGTATTACCACGCCATCAGCATGGATGAGGATGCGTTCTACTACCGGGACTTCCTGGCTTCTTTTGGGATGAAGTTTTCGGGGGTCTCGGCGCACGCCCCACTCATGCGACCGGATGTTGGGGTACCTTTCCTGCGGCGGGCTATCCGTTTTGCATACCAGCTGGGGGCACCGGTGGTGAACACCGATGAGGGCATAAAGCCCAAATGGATGAGCGATGAAGAAGCCTTTCAGATCATGAAGTATAGCCTGACGGTGGTGCTCCAAACTGCCGAACGGTACGGCATTTACATCGGCATCGAACCCCACAACCAGTTTACCACCAATCCCGAAACCCTGGCCCGTATCCTGGAGCTGGTCGATTCCCCCTACCTCCGGGTCAATTTCGATACCGGGAATTCCTACATCAGTGGCCATGACCCCTACCAGGCCCTTGAAGCCGTGGCCTCGAAGGTGGTCCACGTGCACGCCAAGGACATCGGGGGAGTACTCCTTGATGATCGTGGTAAGGTCCATGGGACTCCGGTAGGAGTAGCCTGTGGCGAGGGCGTTATCGATTGGGAAAGAGTGATGAAGATTCTCCTCCGGGTGGGATATAAAGGGGCTCTGAGCGTGGAATGCGGTACCGAAGAACAGGCCAGAAAGAGCCTGGAACACCTCCGGGGACTTCGAAATAAGCTTGGCATTGCACACTGAGATGTCTGCGCCTGCGGTCCTGACCTTGCAGGAGATTACCAAGCACTTTCCCGGGGTGGTGGCCCTGGATCGGGTGGATCTTACCCTCCGGAAAGGGGAAGTACACGGTCTGGTGGGCGAAAACGGTGCCGGGAAGTCCACCCTGGTGAAAATCATTTCCGGGGCACTTCGTCCCGACGGGGGGACCATTACCATAGAAGGGGTATCGTTCTCCTTCCTCACCCCCTACAAAGCCAGGGAACTGGGCATTGCCACCGTCTATCAGGACCAGCAGCTTGTTCCGGCCCTCTCGGTAGCGGAAAACATTTTTCTGGGAAGGGAGCCCCGAACCGGACTTGGAAGAATGGATTTCCGGAAGATCTTCGCCCAGGCCGAAACCATGATCCGGCTTTTCGAACTCTCCCTGGACTGTAGAGCCCGGGTGGAGAACCTCCCGGTTGCCCAGAAACAGGAAGTCGCCATCCTCAAAGCCCTAAGTGAAAATGCCCGGGTGATTCTCCTTGATGAACCTACCGCGGCGCTTTCCGGTGAACAGATTCCGTTTCTCTTTCGTCTCATCGAGCGACTTTTAGAGCAGGGTATGGCGGTCCTCTACATTTCCCATCATCTTGACGAAGTCCTGACTATCGCTCAGCGCATTACCGTCCTGCGAGACGGCAAAAGGGTGGGAACCTTCGAGCGTGGGGAGCTCGATAAAGAAACCCTGGTGGAGAAAATGGCCGGGCATTGCCTGCACAGGGAAGTCAAACCTGAAAGAAAATCTCCCGGAGAAATCGTTCTGGAGGGAAACCACCTTTCCGATGGCAAAACCTTTGCCGGAGTGCACCTTGTCTTACGAAGGGGGGAAATCCTGGGCTTACTGGGGGTTACTGGCTCCGGAGCGCAGGAGATTCTGCGGGTTCTCTTTGGTATCCGGCCCCTGCGTGAAGGGACACTCCTCTTTCGAGGAAAGCCCCTGAAGGATTTTTCCCTTCCTCGGATGGTGGAACGGGGATTTTTCTTCATGCCCGAAGATATGCGGCGGGAAGGGCTGGTGTTGCCCCTTTCCTATCCCAAAAACGTGACCTTGGCTCGGCTGCGTAAGGTGACACATCGCCACTTGATCGATCTGCGACAGGAAGAAGAAGCTGCCGGAGCTTACGTCCGGTCCCTGAATATCGCCCTTCCCCATCGTCAGGCGGAGGTAGGTATTTTGAGCGGTGGAAACCAGCGCAAGGTGCTCCTGGCCCGGGCCCTTTTTTCCGATGCTTCCGTGTGGCTTCTGGAGAATCCCACCCAGGGAATTGATGTGGAAGCCCGTCAGGAAGTGCACCGGCTCCTGCGGGAAGCCCGGAAAATGGGTAAGAGCGTGCTCTTTTTCTCTTCAGACCTTGATGAGCTCGTCACCCTCTCCGACCGGATTCTCGTTTTCCGGGATGGTCACATCCAGAGGGAAATTACCGAACCCTGGAACGAAACCCCCAGAGATCTCCTCGGTTGCATGTTAGGAGGCGAAAAAGATGAAGTTTGAACTGCGCGGCCGAAACGTTCTCCTGCTTGTCCTTGTGGCCATTGTAGTGGTCACCGGGATTGTCAATCCTCGCTTTCTGAGTCTGCAGAATTTCCTGAACATTCTCCTGCAGATTTCGGTGCTGGGAATTGTAAGCCTTGGCGCCACTCTGCTTCTCGTATCCGGCAACCTGGATCTTTCGGTAGGCAGCCTCCTTTCTCTGAGTGCGTACCTGGCCGGAATGGTGATTCTCCGGGGATTTCCCCTCTTCCTGGCCATACTCACCTGTCTGGGTGTGGCCACTTTCTTCGGTTTTTTCAACGGTTTTCTGGCTGCGCTGGAACGAGCCCATCCCTTCATCATCACCCTGGGGATGATGACCTTTCTCCAGGGGATTGCCGTGGTGATCAGTCGGGGAAGCCCTATTAACGGTATGGGGGGTCTCTACGAACTCATCGGGATCCGGAGCGTCTTCCGTGTACCCCTGCCGGTAGTCTTCTTCGTGGTGCTTTTGATCTGTACCCATTTTTTTCTGCGCAACTTCCCCCTGGGTCGATACGCTTATGCCATCGGGGGGAATCAGGAGGCTTCGCGGCTTTCGGGGGTGGAGGTAGGAAAGGTGAAAATGGCCCTCTATGCGCTGAATGGCTTCCTGGTGGGCGTGGCGGCTCTGGTGTTGAGTTCTATTCTTGATTCAGCTCTTCCCACCATGGGAACCGGGTATGAATTGCGGGGCGTGGCCGCGGTGGTGATCGGTGGCACCCCTCTTTTCGGAGGACGTGGAGGGGTTTGGGGAACGCTTCTGGGGGTCTTTCTTCTGGGGTTGGTATCGAACAGTCTGAACCTCATGGGCATCAGCGCCAACTTCCAGAACGTGGTTCTGGGAGCCATCATGGTGATGGCGGTAATGTTCCAGGGGGCGCGATGAAGGGGAGGTGAGATGGTTTTTGAGAAGAACGTTTCCGGAAAAACCATTTTTCAATTTTTGAAAGGAGGATGATGGGCATGAAAAAACTGGGTATGGGGCTTTTGGTCATGGTGTTTTTGTGGGCGATGTTCGTGGGGATGGTGCAAGCAGCGGAAAAACCCCTGGAAATCGCCTTCATTCGTGCTACCGGGGAGCCGTATTACCAGTATGGCTCACAGGCTGCTGAAATCGCTGCCAAAAAATTGGGGGTTAAAATGATCATCTACACTTCGAACCTCGACCCGGCTCAGGAACTGGCCAATGTCCAGGATGCCATCGCCCGGGGGGTGGATGGAATCCTCATCTATGCAGTATCGCTGTCCTCCGAGAGGGCCGCAGTCGACGCCGCCAGCAAAGCCGGTGTTCCCATCTTTTTCCAGTACGGGTACCATCCGGATCTCCTCCCCAAGTCGGCCGGGTTTATGCAGATTGATCTCAAGGCCTTTGCCCGACCTCTGGGCGAGTGGATGGCCGAAAACCTTTCGGGTGGTAAGGTGGCCATCATCGAAGGGACCCTTGGTCGTGGGGATGCCGAAGCCTATAGCGAAGGCTTCAAAGAGGGCTTGAGTAAGAACCCCAACCTCACGGTGGTGACCCAGGTCTCTGCAGAGTGGAACCGGCAGAAAGCCTATGAAGCCGCCACCAACATCATTACCGCTCATCCGGACCTTGTGGGGCTCTTCGTCCAGAATGAAGATATGGCCGTGGGGGCAGCGAACGCTCTGGAACGACTGGGAAAATTAGACCAGGTAACCATCGTTTCCCAGAACGGTGCTCCATATGGACTTGACCTTATCAAGGCAGGCAAGCTCAAGCTCACCAATGCGAATCCTCCCTCCATTGCTTCGGTCATGGCCCTGAGGGTTCTCCTTGGGGTGATCCGGAAAGAGCTTGAGCCCGGGCATTTCTACTGGGCGCCGACTCAGCTCATCAGTAAGGATAACCTGGAGGTGGCGTACCGCTGGGATGCCGATGAAAAGGACATTGAAGCCTGGCTCACTCTTCCGCTTCCTGAACCGGTAATCCCACCCCCTGCTTTCTGAAAACCCATCCCTCAGGAAGATATCTTCCTGAGGGATATTTCCTCTCTCCTCTGCTATACTGGTGGTAGACGCTTGCAGAAGGGAGGAAAAGGTATGGATTTAGCACTTCGGGGAAAGGTAGCAGTGGTAACCGGTGGAAGTATCGGTATCGGGAAAGCGGTGGCAGAGGCTTTTGCGGAAGAAGGCGTGGATGTGGCTCTGTGTGCTCGAGACCGGGAACGGGTGGAAAAAACTGCTTCGGAGATAGCGCAGCAATACGGGGTAAGAACGATTGGGGTGGCCTGTGATGTCACCAGAGGCGAGGATATCGAAAGGTTTGTCAGAGAAGTGGAGAAGGTTTTTGGAGGGGCCGATATCCTCATCAACAATGCCGGAACCGGAAGTGCCGAAAAAATTATGGAGGCTCCGGATGAGCGTTGGCAGTACTACTGGGAGCTCCACGTGATGGCGGCGGTACGGATGTCCAGAGCACTGGTGCCCTTCATGCAAAAACGGGGAGGAGGGGTGATCATCAATAACGCCTCCATTTGTGCCCGTCAACCGCTCGACTACGAGCCGATTTATAACGTCACCAAAGCGGCCCTTTCCATGTTTTCCAAGTGTCTGGCCAACGAACTGATTCCCCACAATATCCGGGTTAACTGTGTGAATCCCGGCCTCATTCTCACCCCCGATTGGTACAAAACTGCCGGCATCCTCAGCAAAGACCTGGGGATTACCCCCGACGAGTATCTGGAAAGGATTGCCAGAGAGCACACCCCCATCGGTCGGTTCGCCACCCCAGAGGAACTGGCCAAATTCTTCGTGTTTCTGGCCTCACCCTGTGCCAGCTACTGTGTGGGTTCCACCTATTACGTGGATGGCGGCTGGTTGAAAGTCGTGATCTAAAGAAAGGAGATGTATCCATGCCCTCCAGAGAAGAACTTTATCAAGCTCGCCTGAAACGGTACTGTACTGCCATGCATAATGGGAAACCGGATATGGTGCCCCTCCGTCCTTTTGTGGCCGAGTTCACCGCCAAATATGCCGGCTTCACCTGCCAGGAAGTGACCCAGGATTACCGGAAGGCCTTCCAGGCGGTTCTGCGTTGCGTGGAGGATTTTGACTGGGATGCAGTGGTGGGGAACATGGTCTACGTCTTTGCCGGCATTCCCCAGGCCATGAACCTCTCCTACTACGCTTTTCCCGGGGTGGAGCTTCCACCTGATGTGGGTTTCCAGTATAAAGAACCACCCGAAGAGAGAGCCTTTATGCTTCCTGAAGAGTATGACCTTCTCATCGAAGACCCCACCGGGTACCTCTTCAACGTGTGGTTCCCCCGGGTTTCCAGAGACGCCGTTCCCATAGGGGAGCCGGTAACCTTCCGGAACAATCTTGCCTATTTAAAAGGGGGGATGGCCATGCTCGACTACTTCACCGCCATGGGTAAACAGAATGAAGCCCTGAAAGAAAAGGGGGTAGTCCCGGCCATCTGTGGCATCCTCAAGGCCCCCCTTGACATTCTGGCCGATAAGCTCCGGGGATATTACGGTTTGGCCCGGGACCTTGTGGAAAGACCAGGTAAAGTCCTCCAGGCCTGTGAAGCCCTGATGCCCCATCTTTTCAAGGTGGCACTTTTGAGCGCCGACCCCGAGAAGCAACTTCCGGTGACCATGTGGATGCACCGCAGTTGTGTGCCCCTGATTTCCATGGACCATTTCCGCAACATCTACTGGCCGACCACGAAGCCCATTCTGGAAGAACTCTGGAAGGAAGGTCACCAGGTTCTCATGTATGCCGAGGGAAACTGGGATGCGCACCTTGAGACTTTCCGGGAACTCCCTGCCGGCAGCATCATCTACCACGTGGACCGGGGGGACATTTTCAAGGCTCACCGGATTCTGGGGGATCGTTTCGCCCTGAGTGGGGGTTTCCCGAACGACCTTCTGACCTTTGGGACTGCGGAAGAGGTCCGGGAGTACTGCCGGAAAATTATCCAGGGTGTGGCTCGTGACGGTGGCTACATCATGGATGCCGGGGCCATCATCCAGAACGATGCTTCCGTGGAGAACGTCAGGGCCCTCACCGAGGCTACCAGAGAGTACGGACAGTATTAGAAAGGAGGAAAAACATGGAAGAAAAGGGTCCGCGAAAACCGGGGGTGTGCGTCCCCTGGGAAGAAAAAGTTAAAGAACTTCCCCCTCTTTCCGGAGATCCGGAGTTGGTGCGAAAAATCTGGGAAGAGGTGGACCTTTTCGGCTATATTTTCATCTGGCATTGCCTGGTGTCGTTTTAAGTTAGAGCTCCTTCGAGAAGAAGGACACCGAGGATCACAAAGAGGCCGGCCAGAGCAATTTTAGAGACAAACACGTTCTTGCGACCAAAGTTGACCAGGGCCCGGGATTGACTTCCGAAGAAAATACCCAGAAAAACGAGAAGCAGCGGTACGATGAAGAAGGCGTTGTAGAAAAGAAGATATCCCAGGGCCCGCAGGCGGTATTGCTGCACTTCACGGGCGATGTACATGATGGTGGGAAGGTAAACCTGGCCGGTACACCCTGCTTCCACGATGGAGATGACAAAACCGCTCAGGATCGCTGCCAGGAAAAAACTCCGGTTGGTAAAACTCTCCTTGAGGTACTGGTTGATCTTGACCCGCCATCCCTTGGGAAGCCCCAGGGTCATTTCGGTATCTTTGCCTTCTTTGCGGTACTGGAAGGCATCCTTGAGGCTCAAAACCGCAAGAACCATGAGCACCCCGGCCATTACCCCATAGACGATCCGGGAAATCATCTGATACACCGAGAGACTCCGCCATACCTCGAAAATCCCCACCCCGAGCAATAAATAGGTGACAAAGACCGCCGAGGCATAGGTGGCCCCTACCTGGAAGATCCGGCGGCGATTTTGTCCCAGCACAAGGAGCAGATTCACCATGAAGATGATGGTAGCAAAGGCGCAGGGATTCAGTCCATCGAGAAGCCCGGCACCCACCAGGACCCACGGGGTAAAACCCTGGAAACGGCTGGTAATGAGTCCCTTCGCTTCCCCTTCAGTCGGGATTACTTTTTTTTTACCCTCTTCGAGGGTCAGAGTTTTCTGGATCAATGCTTCGAGCTCTTTATTGATGCTTGCCTCATCTTCAGAAGCCACGTATCCCGCGGCGGAGAAGATCTCCACCGAGGATTTCTCTTCCACCTTCCAGAATTCCTCCAGGCGAATCAATTCCTCGTAGTTGGCGGTAATGGTGTAATCCAGGTACACCACTTTAATTCGATCCCGATAGGGTGCAAACGCTGGAGGAGTTACCTCGTTTTTGAGCTTCCGGCAGACCGGACAGCGGGAGGAGTAGAAGAAGAGGAACACCTCTTTCTCCGGTAGAGGAAGAAACCGGGTGAAGCTCTCTCCCACCGTATCCCGGTTGATGAATTGCGTTGCCGAAAAGGAAGAGAGTTTTTCCTGCAGGGTAGCCATATTTTTCGAATTGCCCACTACAAGCAGCGCATCGGGATTTTGGTTGCGAAGGTCTTCCTGCAGGGCCTCCCAGGGAATGCTGACCTCGTCGGTCACAAAATTCAGAAAGATGAAGGTATGGTAATTCTCGTTCAGGGTGAAAAAGGTTTTATAAGGGGATTTTTCATCTTTATAGAAGTCCGAGACGATGACCTGCTCTTTGCGGTCGGAAAGAAAAGCTCGGTACGTTTCCAGGTCTTTTAGAGAGGGGAAAAGCACCACCTTTTCTTGTCTGCGGAGCAAAGTTTCCCAGTCCGCCGCAGAAAAAGCATGGTCTCCCAGGTCAACGGTGTACGATACACCTTCGGGGGGTTTCACTTCTGGAGTGGAGAGACTCCCGTAGAGGTAAACCTCGAGACTCCACAGAGGGATGGAAAAAGCCAACACCGCGAAAACGGCGGTAGTGACCGCGGTCACCCAGAATCGATACCTATGCATGTATTGCCTCCTTGTTTGCAGTATAATCGTAAATACAATTATACTACGAAAATAACGAGGATAGGTTACCTGGAAAGCGAGGAAACACAATGGCCGAGATTCTGGTTACTGGAGGGGCAGGCTTTATCGGTTCGTGGGTGGTGGATTGGTACCTCCGGGAAGGTTTCAGTGTGGCGGTGGTGGATAATCTCTCTACCGGCAACCGCAAAAACGTCAATCCCAGGGCTTCCTTCTATGAGGTCGATATCACCTCCGGAAAAGATCTGGAGGAGGTTTTTGTTAGGGAAAGACCTCGTTATGTCAACCATCACGCCGCGCAGATTAACCTCCGCTACTCGGTGGAAAACCCTCTTTTCGATGCTTCGGTGAACATCCTGGGAAGTCTCCAGGTCCTGGAGGCGAGCGTTCGCTTCGGCGTAAAGCGAGTCATTTTTGCTTCCACTGGAGGAGCCATCTATGGAGAGGTGGCGAAACTCCCGGTGGGAGAAGATACATTGCCTACCCCCCTCTCTCCTTATGGGGTAGCGAAATACGCAGTGGAAAAGTACCTGGAGTACTACCAGAGGGTCTGGGGGCTCGACTACGTGGCCTTCCGCTACGGGAATGTTTACGGACCCCGCCAGAATCCGGAAGGCGAAGCAGGGGTGATTGCTATCTTTGCTTCCCGAATGCTGCAGGGGAAGCCCTGCGTGGTTTTCGGAGATGGCCGCAAAACCCGGGACTACGTGTATGTGGAAGACATTGCCCGGGCTAACCTCCTGGCGCTCTCCTGTCCTCCTGGGGTGTACAACCTGGGAACCGGAAAAGAAACCAGCGTCCTGGAACTTCTGGAGCTTTTCCGGAAAATATCCAGAAAAGAGGTCCGGTGGTCCTTTGGGGAGGAGAGAAAGGGCGAAATCAACCGCATTGCCCTCTCCTTTGAAAAGGCCCGGAATGCGCTTCCCTGGTCTCCTCAGGTGGAGCTCGAAGAGGGGATGCAAAGGACCCTATCCTGGTTTACCGAGCAACTCCTTTAAAGCGGCTCCAGTGTTCCGATCTGCCAGATGGGTTTGGAGGGAGGGATAGGGATTACCGGTTTTTCCCGACCAGCGAAAAGAAGCACCGTAGCCGGACCACAGCTTTGAAAGGGCGAATAGGGAAAGGGCGGGGTAAGGTGGAGTTTCGCCTGGAGTTCCCGGCAAAGATGGAGTGCTTCTACAAACACCCCCTGCGACCCCACCGGGATGATGAAAGGAGTAAGGCTTCGGAGGTGCAGGATATCTCTGAGGTCGGCAATGGCATCCTGGCGGCGTAGCACCTCATGTCCGCAGGAGGGGATTCCCAGAGCATAGAGGGTGAGGGGGAAAAGGGGTGGTGGCGAAACGGTGGTCTTTCGCCCCACCACCGTTATCCCGAGACCGGTCTGCAGGGTTTTCATGTTCTTTTCACTGGAGAAAAGAAGAGGTAGGTTCTCCTTCCCGATAACGGTGAGTTCCTCCCGAATTCCGGCTTTAGCCTCCTCCAGAAAGGGATAGGGTTCCACGCTCAGGGTGACGATGAGTGCCAGGGGTTCCGCTCCATAGCTTAAAACTTCTGCCAGGGCTACCCGGGCGGTAAACTGAGTAGCAATCCGCAGGGGGACTGCAACTTCGTCCCCCTCTTTGGGACCGATGGCCCCCAGAGAGTCACAGGCAATCACCAGTTCTCCCTGGGGGTCAGGAAGAACCAGAACGTCCCTCATCTTCTGGTAAGCACCCGGTGGATAACACAGGCCAAAACCAGATTCACCGCCGACCCCACAAGGAGTGACACCACGATCCCTGCGAAAAACCCCCATCCGAAGAACGGCACCAGAGAAAGAGGGGCCCCTGCGCCGTTCAGGATTGTTCCCACCATGATTCCCAGAGGGTAACCACCCCTTCGGGTAGAGAATCGAAAGGCCATGGCAATGCCGGCCATCTCCAGGGCGATGAGGAGATGGAAGGGTATGCCCAGGGGAAATCCCACGTTCAGAGAGGTGAGGATGTGACCCAGGAAGGCAATGATGGCTCCTTCCGAATACCCCAGAAGGAGCGCTCCCACAAAACCGGGCAACGAATCCAGGGCTACCGTTCCGGTAGGGCTGGGAATTTTCAAGTACGACCCTACCACCGAAAGGGCCACCAGGGAAGCGATGAGCGTAACTCGCGGAAGAGGTAAAGAAAGAGTTTTTTGATGCACCGCAAAAAACCTCCTTTCTCAAAATAAAAAGTCCTCAAAGCAAATTGCTTTGAGGACTTTACCATCATCCTCCAAGCTTCTCCGTGGCAGGTCTTCTGGCTCGGGTTCATCGTCTGTGGGACCTTCCCAGCCCTGCGGCCAGTGGTTCCCCCACCCTCCCCCTTACAGCGGCGGGACCGCGCCGGATTTCCACCGGACTTCCCTATTCTCTCTTGCGAGCACCACAGAGAAAGATGCTATTCACTTCGGCTCATTACTATAGCAAAGAGGCTTACCTCTGTAAAGAGGTCCCCCTCTCCCTTGCGATTATATCCTGAACTGACTCACGGTGTTTTGGAGTTCCTCGGCCAGTTTGGCCAGAGACTCACTGGCAGAAGCAATCTCTTCCAGAGAGGCGCTCTGCTCTTCGGTAGAAGCGGAGACCTCCTGACTCGAAGCTGCATTCTCTTCCGAGACCGAGGCCACCGAAACCACCCGCTCCTCTACCGCCAGGACTTCCTGCCGGGCAGCTTCCACCAGCTTCACGATATCCTGGGAGAGGCTTTCCACCTCCTGCTCTCTTCTTTCGATGGCTTCCTGGGCTCTTTTGACCTTCTCTAAGGCTTTTCGGAGGATTTCACTATCCTCATGGACCTTCCGGATGGAAGCGGTGATCCCGGCGAACTTCTCTTCCACCTGTTTACTCTCCCTGGTCCCTTCCTCCACTTCTCTACTGGCTTCCTCGGCTCTTCCCACCGCCTCTTCGGTATCCTTCTGGATTTCCCTGATGAGGGTGGCAATCTGCTGGGCAGCCTGGGCAGAGTTCTCAGCGAGTTTGCGCACCTCTTCGGCCACCACCGCAAACCCTCTTCCGGCTTCCCCGGCTCGAGCGGCTTCGATGGCGGCATTCAGAGCCAAAAGATTGGTCTGCTCGGCAATGCCGGTGATGAGATCCACGATTTTCCCGATTTCCTGAGAGCGCTCCTTGAGGGTGGTGATGCTTGCACGGATCTGCAGAGCTACCTGGGTGATACTCTGGATGCGAGAGAGAAGACCGGCAAGGAGGTTCTTCCCTTCCTGGGCTTCGCTCTCGGCTTTCTCACTCTCCTTCTCAGTGAGGGTAATGGCCTCTTCGATGGCGCCGACTGCTTCCTCATTTTCCCGGACACTTGCCACCATCTCCGCCAGGAGCTTGAGGTTGCGCTCAGTGGCTTCCTTCACCTTGCGGGTCTCCTCATCCAGCCGGTGGGCGTTTTCTTCCAGTTTCCCCAGGTCCTCACTCTGCCGGGTGGAACCTTCGGCCACCTGGGCCATGGTTTTGGCGATCTCCTGGGTGGCCTTGGAAATCTCCTCCACCGAGGAAGAGAGCTCCTCACTGGAAGCGGCCAGCTGGGAAGCAATGTTCACGGTATTCTGGACCAGTTGCCGGAGGTTCGAAAGCATGGCCTGGGAGGAACGAGCCAAGATGCCGATTTCATCCTGGGCCTTCCCCACCTCCGAGAGGGCTTCTTCCTTCACCCCCAGGTTTCCGGTGGCAATCTGGTTTACGACTTCCTTCACCCGGGTGATTCCCCGGCTCATTCGGGAAGACACAAAAAGCGAGAGGACCACGACCACCACCGCTACCCCGGCGATTAAGAGGAGGATGAGATTCCGCAAAAAGAAGATGGTTCCGAAGATTTCTTGACTGGGGACGGTGGCGGCCACCGTCCAGGAGGAAGAAGAGAGGGGGCTATAGGCAACAAGGGCTTTTCCCTCCTTGGTGGTGACTTCGGCAAAACCTTTTTCTCTGCGGAGCATCTGCTCTCCCAGGGCATTGA
>Ga0272448_1000370_pt1 | contig 69879 bp, 63 predicted proteins | sample YNPCB0191_FD_202220 | JGI IMG/M metagenome (GOLD analysis project Ga0272448, IMG submission 202220) | Hot spring sediment microbial communities from Yellowstone National Park, WY, United States - YNP-CB-019-1 | ecosystem: Environmental > Aquatic > Thermal springs > Hot (42-90C) > Sediment...
TTTCCGGTTCCCTCTTCCAGCATCTTCACTTTCTCCTCCAGGCGGCTGATCCGATCCTCCAGGTTTTTTTTCAGCTCCGCAAGATGCACCCTTAGCTGCATCAGATCGTCCTGAAATTGTTGCATACAGCAGGTTATAATGAAAAATAGTAGTTCAGCTTGATAAGGAACATATTCTCCGGAAAAAGGCCGAACAAAGAATCTATATTGTCGTCCATGTCCGGATAAAATATGTTTCTGAAGTCATTTCTCTGATGGGTCCATACAAAATAGAATACCGAACCGGGTTTATATTCCCAGCGGGCAACAAAGTTGGAACGAAATTCCAGCATGGTGAAATCAGGATTCGGAAAGGAATAGGAAGTGCTTCCGTGGGTAAGGGTATAGGTTCCGTCTGTCATTATGGTTTCATTATCACGGTAAAGATAAAACCGCTGATTGAAGGAATCATTCAGAGGATCAGTGACTTCGCGGAAAGCAACGAATCGGCCCGTCGATATGAAAGGACTTCCGTAGTATTGAAGCGAAAAATCGGGAGTAAAATAAAAACCTGTTCGGATGGTTATGCCCAGGGTTTTTTGTTTTAGTGCTCCCAGCAGGGCAATGGGGTGTTGTTCTGATCCAAACGATGTAACATACTGGATGGCATTCTGATTTTCCTCATAGTTTATCTGAGATGAAATGCTGAACTGAGGTGAGAAGCGGATTCTGAGCCCGGGAGCAAAACGTTGCCGGGATGAAAATCCGTCGGTATACCATGCTCCATTGTATTGAAGATTGAATGCCAGGTTCCTGCTGTCATCAGTTTGTGCCGTAGCAAAAACCAGATAATAGGGGTCGGTTTTCAGGGCATATCCGCCCCTCAGCAAACGATTATCAATGGCGGAGAAAAAGCGGTTCAGGTGCAACTGGGCTGTCCATTTGTTGTTGAATACAAACTGGGTCTCTATTTCCGATCTCCCCCGGACAGGGACTCCGGCAAAGTCCCATGCGCAATCGAGCGACAGCGTGACGCTGTAACTTCGGAGAATCTTGCCCGGTTTGGTTTCCCTGTATCCTGCCATGCTTTGGCTACCAATTACATCAGCTTCTCTCATGTATCCGATATCGTTCAGGTCGAGACCCGGTGAGCGCCAATATATTCTTTGGCCGGCAATTATTTTGCTGTTCCCTTCTTTTCCGATTCCGATCATGCCGCCGGTACCGCTCAGCACAGAAAGGGATGAATCGAGAGCAAGATGGTTGGCATCAGGACGCTGAAAATACCTTGCCGACGACCTTTGCAGACGCAGCATGGCTTCCTGGCTTCCGCTGATGTAGCTTGCAACAAAATTGGCTGTTACAAAATATTCTCTTTCCTTCCAATAGTGAATGAAATCAAGGCCTCCCGTGTATGCCTGCTTCGGGAGAAAATCAAGATGCTGCTGCGAGAAAAAACGATTTACCGAGGTCAGAATGCCGCCTATCGAGGTGTTTCCCTTTTGAAAATCTTTTTGAATGCGTCCTACAAAATAGTTGGTCGGAGGGGATGCCATCCTGTATGAGTATTGTCCGCCGCTAAAAATGCTGGAGTATTCAGGCGAGGTGAAGCTCTGAAGGATACCGAGCGACAGTCCGTTTGCTGTTTTCCCACTGATTTTCAATGCATCCAGTATTGAGGTATTTCCTGGGGTTTCGGTAAATATTCCCGAATCAGACGGTGCCGCATAGGGAGGGGCACTTCCGATCCGTCGCGAATAGAATACCAGATCCTCATCCGATCCGGTTTCAAAGGAAAGAATGTTTTTTCCTTCCAGGAAAAAAGGACGTTTTTCTTCGTAAAAAGTTTCAAATGCCGTCAGATTCATAACGGAAGGGTCGGCTTCCACCTGCCCGAAATCAGGATTAAAAGTGTAATCGAAGGTAAAGTTGCTTCCGATTCCGATTTTCCCGTCGGCCCCAAATGTACCTGACCATGAAGAGCCTGTAAACGGATTGCCTTCTGCCGGCTTATTGGTTCGCAGGGATCCAAGCGCATAGGGCATGATTTCCACCCTTCGGTTTCTCGGAAGATTGCGAATGCCCTGAAGCTGTCCGAAATTATGAATAAAAGCATTGGTGTTCCTGGGAATAAGGCTCCACTGGTCTTCCTCCATATTTCTGGAAATCCACCTCCATGCATGCATCCCCCATACCTGCACCGAATCGGAGCTATACCGCAACTGGCTCAGAGGGATCCGCATCTCAGCACACCAGCCGGAATCATCTACCGAAACACCGCTGTACCATACGGCATTCCAGTTAAAATCCGGATTCATGTAGTTAACGTTGTTCAGCAACAGGTCAACCTGGGTCCCTCCGGCCGTAACATCAAACTCGAAACCGGTCTTGTGATCGTTGTAACTGTCAAAATTGATCCCCACGATATCCCCGCCTTCAAATAGTGCATCCCTCTGGCATATGAAACGCCTGATTTTGGAAGGATCCTGTTCGTAGGCCCTTATCAGTACATACATGTTTCTGTTGTCATAAAGTACTTTCAGGCGGGTTTTTTCCGAAGGAGTGCCTCCTTCCACCGGCATATGCTGAACATACCATTGCGACCAGGGAACTTCATCCCAGCAGGCATCATTGTATTTCCCGTCGATCCTGGGAGGAGCCGATTGAAGACGCTTGGTAACATAAATCCGTTTGTGGTACCCTGTTGTATCCTGTGAACGGACATGAGGCGTAAACACGATGGTTTCCGCTAATAGCAACGATATAATTAACCTCGGGAGTATCATTCCTTGCCTTTTCACCTTATTAAAATAAGCCGTAAAAATAATGGAATTATGGTGCCATAGTTTTCTGGTATGCACAATTTTCTGCTTGGTTAAACATTTCTTTCCATTTCCTGGTCATCGAGCATGCATTAATTGAGAAACCAGGATGCTGAAACTGGACAAACAGCTGTGGATCTATTCGCCTGAGACCGACAGAATCATTCAGATATCAGGCCATATGCTGCGCCAGTCGGTAATGGGTTCCGATCTTTCCTACGAAGACCTGATGGAAGATGCCCGCCTGTCAGAAAAATACCAGGCAACCATCGCAGGGGAAGAAACACTGGATGACAGACCCTGCTGGGTGCTCGAACTGCGGGCCGTGGCGCCTGACATCAACTACCAGATGCGGAAATTGTGGGTCGACAAAGCCCGCTACATTCCTCTGAAGGAAGAAATGTACGCGAAATCGGGAAAACTTCTTAAACGAACCACTCTTTCTCAGGTCGAAAACATCGGAGGAAGATGGTTTCCCCGGAAGATTGAATTCAGGGATATGCTGAAAGAGGGCAAAGGGACAGAATTTATCATCGATGACATCCGCTTCAACGTGGAAATACCGGATTACATCTTCTCAAAATCCAATCTGAAAAAATAGCGGATTCGGCGAACTCAGATTTCCTGAGACGGTTTTCTTTTGCTTTTATTGTGTTTGATGAGGTCGGCTTCGAGGTAGAAAATAATTTCTTCTGCAATGTTTTTCGACTGGTCTCCGATGCGCTCCAGCCTTCTTACTACCGAAAGAAGGTGGAGAAGGGCAGGAATCTCTTCCGGGTTCTCCCGGATCAGTTCGGTAAAAGTATGGTAGGCTTCTTTGTTGATGGTATCGAGTTCTTCATCTTTCGAGAACACTCCGCGCGAAAGGGTTGAATCACCATTTTCAAAGGCACGCTGTATATCATGCAGCATGGTCAATGTCACGGCAAACATGGCAGGAACCCCTGATTTCTTTATAACCTCCGGGGGGAGTGGCTTTTCGAGATCGAGCACAATGTTGGCAATGGTCTTGGCATAATCTCCGGTTCGTTCCAGATTATAGGCTATTTTCAGCACGGAGAGTACAAACCTCAGATCAGCGGCTACCGGGGAAAAAAGTGCCAGGATGTTTTCGCACCCCAGGGTAATGTTCAGTTCAAAAGCATCAACCCTTTTTTCGTTCGCTTTGATTTCCATGGCCAGGTTCCGGTCATGATAATTCAGGGCTTCTTCGGCTTTGCTCACCTGGCTGATAACCAGGTTCCACATGCCAAGCAGGTTTTGTCTCAACTTTCCGAGTTCCAGGTCGAGATGGGTCGGAACCTCCGGATGTTCAGGTACGTATTGTTCGGGATTGATCGGCATTTTTGCTGTTTTTATTTTATAAGTAATCAGAAAAGGAATCTTCTTATCCGAACCGGCCGGTAATGTAATTTTGTGTCTTCGGATCTTTGGGATTGGTGAAAATATTGATTGTGGTATTATACTCAACCAGTTCGCCCAGATAGAAAAAGGCCGTATAATCGCTTACACGGGAGGCCTGTTGCATGTTGTGTGTCACGATAATGATGGTATACTTCTGCTTCAGGTGATGGATCAGTTCCTCAATTTTTGCGGTTGAAATCGGGTCGAGGGCTGAGGCAGGTTCATCCATTAACAAAACGGAAGGTTCAACGGCCAGGGCACGCGCTATGCAAAGACGCTGCTGCTGGCCACCGGAGAGGGCAAAGGCTGATTTTCCCAGATCGTCTTTTACTTCGTCCCAGAGTGCAGCCTTTACCAGTGACTCATACACCTTTTCTTCAATGAACTTATGGTTCCTGACGCCATTCACCCGCAATCCGTAGGCAACATTTTCGAAAATGGATTTCGGAAAAGGATTGGGCTTCTGGAAAACCATGCCAACCTTTTTACGAAGTTCATCGGGTTCAATGCTTCTGTCGTAAATATCCTGTCCTTCCAGATAAATCTCTCCGTCAATCCGGACGTCGTCGATCAGGTCATTCATTCTGTTGAACAGCCTGATAAAGCTCGACTTTCCGCATCCGGAAGGGCCGATAAGGGCGGTAACCGTATTCCTTTCGGCCTTAAAACTGATGTTTTTCAGCGCATGAAATTCCCCGTAGTAGAGATTCAGGTTCCTGGTCTCCAGAACAGGCGGTACAGAAGTCGTGCGCAGGAAGGTATTCTTTTCTTTTTGTTCTTCTTCGGTAACGAACATTACGTTTTGCATTTCTGAGATTTTACCAGTCGAATAAAAAACAGGGTAAAAGTACCTTTCCTTTGAAAATTCAGTATTAAACCAATGTTAATCTATTGTTAAATATTCGCAGATACAGTATAAAAGAGTGTTCATTGTGCCCAATCAAAACGTATATTGCAACCGGATGGTGAGAACATTGTCATTCAGATCTCCGGTATATCCTGAGAGGGCTGTTTTTTCATTTCTTACGATATCGTAATACAGCATCATTTTCAGATTCGTATCGTAGTGAAAGATATAGCCGAATCCATACGTGTCGTAACGGATATCGGCAGGAGAGAGGGTGGCAAAGGTGCCTGTACCGGCCGGTTTTCCTATTTCCTTTCCCCTGGCCCTGGTATCCGGATCATACACATCGTATTTAAAAACGAGCTGGTGTTTGGTTTGGAGGATGGTGTGCACAACGTAAACAAGTCCGCCGGCAAAAGGACGTTCCATGGCCGGAAGGGGAGGAGCAACCGTAGTGACAATGTTCGTAACCGGGTCGGCTTTGCTGACGGCTTTTCCTTTTGGCAGAGAGGAGGGACTGACGGTGGTTTCCGATGTGCCTCCGTGGAGGCCGGTCAGGTATTCCCCCCTCACAAGGGTTGTTCCGAGAACGGTCTTTACTGATACCTGTCCGTTCATGCCATAATATATCCGCCTGCCGGAATACAGACTGCCGGTTGAATCGGGCAGAAAAACCCTGAAACCGTCGTCGGTGGTTGTAAGGTCTTTAAAATATTTTTCCGTTCCGCTTTGCCAGCGTCCGTTGTAGTAGGAAAGTCCAAGAGTCCAGGCATTTCCCTTGCTCACGGAAACACGGCCGATAAAATCCTTGTGGGAGTCGAAATCAGAAGCGATGCCGGTTCCGTTGAAGAAGCCCGCATCCGCCTTGAACCAGCTCAGGCCTGAGCGGCTTCCGGGATGCACTGAAAGCATGATGCCGGCATCCCGTTCTCCGGGGAAGAGGGTCTGGTAAACCCTGGCCCTTTCGGGCGATTCCCTGACACTGGATGACATGGTAATTTCGTTTCCGAAGGGACGGTTAAACAAGCCGGCTGTTATAACAAAGGTGCGGATCCAGGGGTCAGTAAGCTGAAAATAAACGTCTTTCGGGGCAATTCCTTTTTCGGTTATATCAATCTGTGTAACAAATTTCGAGAGGTTTCCCGACCAGGTCATTTTCACCCTTCCGTGCCGTATCATGAAACGGCTGTCAGAGTTTTCAGGAAAATCACCACCGGCGAAGGATTTAATCCCTTCCTTTTCGGCTACCTGAAACTGCGTTTGCAGATAGCCCGAAAACTGAATCTTTTTTAGTAAACGGATGGTTTCATCGGTTCTGGCTATTGATTTAAAAAGGCTGTCGGCTGTTTTATCATCCTGTGCATTGACCTTCATGCCGGCAGGCCACAGCAGGAAAGCGATGATAGCAGTTAAAATAAAGATTCGATTCATGTTGCTTTAATGTTTCTGCAAATAACAAGCCTGAATATTAACTGCATGTTAAATCTTTATTAGTGTAACATTAATTTTTAAGATCAGAGGCTTGTTGTAAGCCCATCGAGGCTGGAAGGGAACATTGAAATGGTTTTGTCAGGTGTTGAATTGCATTTTTCCGTTTTGGCAAAATGCCCCATGCGGAAAGGCGCTTAATTTTTACTATACAATCAGGTTTGAATCCACATTGCACATTTTTTGCTGAGCAATGTGCCCGGCGGGCCGCTTTCAATGCGTACCAGCAGGATTTGCCGGAGGCCGGCTTTGCAAGTCAGCCCGCAATACCTTAGTTTTTTTCACTGTTATATGTATTATCCGAATTATTACTATCACGTTTTGATTCACATATTGAAATGTTTTACAATTCTGATCCAATATTGAAGGCAAGGCATTATTGCAGAAAATGAACAAAAAAGAAAAACAAAAACCCCGAAGGGGTGGCATTACGTTTATAATATCGCCCCTTCGGGGTTTGTGGCTTGATTCTGCAATAATATCGCCCTTTCAGTTTTTTTTATGGAATTTGGTTCTGAAAAATTTTTTGATGTAGGAAAGGCAAAACAAAAGCCTACCCGCTCTGCCCTGTCTACCCTGTTTAGCCTTTGCCTGCGCGCAGTAGCTTATCCTTAAGAAAAGGAATTTTTTTTAAGAAAAGGTATGAACCTATTGCTTATGCTTTAGTTATTAGCTTTCCTTTTTAAGTCAACCTTGTTTATGGAATTCGAAGCAAAACTAAAGCGAAACCGGAGGTTTCGAATTCCAATGTCCATGGTGGCAACCATGGTGGGTAGAACGCTAAGTTTTTCAACACCGGAGGTGTTGAAGAGGATTGACTATAAAATTGTATCCTGGAGAAAAACAAAGGCCTGTAATTGTTTGCATTACAGGCCTTTTTCTTTTGTTCACGTGATCCAGCTGGGATTCGAACCCAGGACCCCATCCTTAAAAGGGATGTGCTCTACCTGCTGAGCTACTGAATCGGGTTCCGTTTTTCGGGGTGCAAATGTATAAACAATATTCAAATTTAAAAATTTTTTCTGGGGGGATGACAAAAATCATCTCCTATTTTTGTTGTTACAATCATAACATAAAATCTTTTTATGGTATATTTGACCCCCGATTTTAAAACCATTTTTCATGGACAACCGACTGCAGGAACTTACGGAAAAGATTTACAGAGAAGGCCTTGAGAAGGGCAATCAGGAAGCAGAGAAGATCATTTCGGCTGCCAAAGCCCAGGCAGAAGAGATTATAAAAAAGGCCAGGGCCGAAGAAAGCCGCATTCTTGAAGAAGCCAAAAAAGCTTCCGCTGAAATGCGCGAAAATACCATGGCCGAGCTTCGGCTTTCCATGCGGCAGGCAATGAACAACCTGCGACAGGAAATTACTGACCTGATCAGCAAAAAGGTTACCTCCCAGGCTGTCAAAGGAATTCCCGACGATCCGGCCTTTATCCGCGACATTCTTCTGGCCGTTGCCGCCAACTGGTCGCCCGATAAATCCGGACGAACCGACCTGGTTGTTCTTTTGCCGGCATCACGCGAAAAAGAACTGCGTGAATATTTCCTCTCCAAAGCGACCGACCTGCTTAAGAAAGGACTGGAACTGAAATTCGACGAAAACCTCACATCAGGGTTTGAAATTACCCCGGCCGACGGATCCTTCCGGATCAGCTTTACCGATGAAGTATTTGAGAACTTCCTGCGGGATTATCTCAAGCCAAGGTTAATGGATTATTTATTTGAGAAATAGGACATGTTCCGGCGAGAATACCACTGTTTCGTTGCAGGACTGCCCGATTTGCTGTTTGACGAAGGAAAGATTACCCAGACCCTGGAAACCTTCCGGCAGGAATTGAAGGAAGAACTGCACCCCGCTGATTACCGGCTGGTTCATATGGTTTTTCTTCCGTACGACCATCAGAACCTGATCCGCTTCCTGAAAGACGGCTCAGACGATTTTGATGTACTCGGAAACTATGCGCCCGAAGATTTTGCCGCCGAGGTACAAAACCTGGATGCCATCATCCCGGAACCTTCGCGTATTGAACCCTACCTTGCCAGCCTGATCAGGCGCTGGTACGATGAAAATACCGACCGGTCACAGCTCGACCCGGAGCGGATGCTTCTGGAAGGGTATTACGCCATGATGGCTGAAGCGCCCAACGATTTTCTGCAGAAGTGGTCCGCTTTTGACCTGACCCTTCGGAACATTGTAACGGCAGTGAATTGCCGGCGCTTCGGAAGGGAAATCGCCCCGGAGCTGATCGGCGATAATCCCGTTAACAGCCAGCTTGTGCGCAACCCGGCCCGCGATTTTGGCCTGGCTTCCGAACTGGACCAGATTGAAAAAATCCTGCAGATTTGTGAATTGCCCGACCTGCTGGAAAGAGAGAAAAAACTGGATTGGCTCCGCTGGGAATTTATCGACGAGGCCGTTTTCTTCCACTATTTTGATATAGAGAAGATCCTTGGCTACCTGCTCCGGTTAATGATCGCCCTGCGCTGGTTCCGCCTTGAACGACCCGCCGGCGAAAGCCTGTTCCGCGAATTGCTGGAAAAGATGGAAAAATCATATCAGTTGCCCGATGAATTTCACCGTAAAAAATAACCGATAGAATCAGATATGTTGACGCAAGGAAATGTTACCGGAATTATTGCAAACCTGGTCATTGTCAAAACCCATGGCCCTGTTGCGCAGAACGAAATCTGCTATATTAACCTGGACGGGGTTTTGCTGATGGCCGAAGTCATTAAGGTCATCGGCGACCTGGCCTATGTGCAGGTTTTCGAAAGCACACGCAATCTGAAAGTGGGCGCTCCGGTCGAATTTCAGGGTCATATGCTGGAAGTTACCCTGGGACCCGGCATTCTGTCGAAAAACTATGACGGACTGCAGAACGACCTGAACAAAATGACCGGCGTGTTTCTTCAGCGCGGAGAATATACCCCGGCCCTTGATGAGGGAACTATCTACCATTATGTTCCTCTGGCCAGGGTAGGGCAGACCGTACGTGCCGGCGACTGGATCGGGGAGGTAAGAGAAAACTGGATTCCCCACAAAATTATGGTCCCTTTCAAATTTCAGGGAACTTACAAGGTGAAGGAATTGCGCCCTGAGGGCGATTACCGCATCAGTGAAACCGTTGCCGTACTGGTCGACAGCGAAAACAAGGAACATCCTGTTACCATGGTGCAGAAGTGGCCGGTGAAAATCCCCATCAAGGCCTATCGCGAAAAACCAAGACCCTTCAAACTGATGGAAACAGGGATACGGGTAATTGATACCCTGTACCCGATTGTGGAAGGAGGTACCGGATTCATTCCCGGTCCGTTTGGTTGCGGAAAAACCGTGCTTCAGCACGCCTTGTCAAAACAGGCCGAAGCCGACATGGTCATTGTTGCCGCCTGCGGTGAGCGTGCCAATGAGGTGGTGGAACTGTTTACCGAGTTTCCTGAGCTGGAAGACCCCCGTACAGGAAGAAAACTGATGGAACGTACCACCATCATTGCCAATACATCCAATATGCCGGTGGCGGCCAGGGAAGCTTCGGTTTATACCGCCATGACCATTGCAGAATATTACCGCTCCATGGGCCTGCGGATCCTGCTGCTGGCCGACTCAACCTCCCGCTGGGCACAGGCACTGCGCGAAATGTCGAACCGTATGGAAGAACTTCCGGGTCCGGATGCCTTCCCGATGGACCTGCCGGCCATTATTTCCAACTTCTATGCCCGTGCAGGCTTTGTGTATCTGAACAACGGCGAAACCGGTTCCATTACCTTTATTGGTACGGTTTCTCCTGCCGGTGGGAACCTCAAAGAGCCGGTAACGGAATCTACCAAGAAGGCAGCACGCTGTTTCTATGCCCTCTCACAGCAGAGGGCCGACAGCAAACGGTATCCGGCCATTGACCCTCTGGAAAGCTATTCCAAGTACCTCGAATATGAAGAGGTGCAGGAATACCTCAAACACCATATTGCAGAAAACTGGCTTTCCAATGTGCTTCTGGCCCGCGATATTCTCCAGCGCGGAAGGGAAGTGGCTGAACAGATCAACATCCTCGGCGACGATGGTGTACCCATTGATTACCACGAGAAGTTCTGGAAAGCCGAAGTTGTTGACTTTATAATCCTTCAGCAGGATGCGTTTGACAGGATCGACCAGTCAACCCCCCTGCCGCGTCAGGAATATATGCTCAACAAGGTGCTCGAAGTGTACCATACCCGTTTCCAGTTTGAAACATTCGAAGAGGTGGGTACCTTCTTCAAACGGATTATCAACCAGTTTAAGCAGATGAACTATTCCGAGTTCCAGTCGGAACAGTTCAAAAAGTATGAAGAAGAATTGCATGCCATTATCAACGAAAGAAAAATAGCGTGATGGAAAAGAAAGCTTTTCAGAAGATATACACAAAAATCACCCAGATTACCAAGGCAACCTGCAGCCTCCAGGCAACAGGAGTAGGATATGATGAACTGGCCCTGGTGCATGGCCGTCTGGCCCAGGTGGTAAAAATTATCAACGACCAGGTTACATTGCAGGTATTCAGTGGCACCGAAGGCATTCCTACCAATGCCGAAGTGGTATTCATGGGGCATCCTCCTGTGCTGAGGGTGAGCGATGACCTGGCCGGCCGCTTTCTGGATGCCTATGGCGAACCCATCGACGGAGGCGGAGCTGTTCTGGGGCAGGAAAGGCAGATCGGAGGCCCTTCGGTGAACCCGGTGCGGCGCAAACAGCCTTCTGAACTTATTGCCACCGGTATTGCCGGTATCGACCTGAACAATACCCTCGTTACCGGGCAGAAGATCCCCTTCTTTGCCGACCCCGACCAGCCGTTCAATCAGGTAATGGCACTGGTGGCCCTCAGGGCAAAAGCCGATAAGATTGTGCTGGGAGGCATGGGACTTTCCAACGACGACTACCTGTTCTTCCGCAATGTGTTTGAAAATGCAGGAGCACTCGACCGCATCGTGGCCTTTATTAATACCACCGAAAATCCGCCTGTAGAAAGGCTTCTGGTACCCGATATGGCGCTGACTGCCGCCGAGTACTTTGCCGTTGACAAGAAAGAAAAGGTACTGGTTCTGCTGACCGACATGACCCTCTATGCCGACGCCCTTTCGATTGTGTCGAACCGTATGGACCAGATTCCGTCGAAAGACAGTATGCCCGGTTCATTGTACTCCGACCTGGCCAAGATTTACGAAAAAGCGGTTCAGTTCCCCGACGGAGGAAGCATCACCATCGTGGCTGTTACCACACTTTCAGGCGGCGATATCACCCATGCCATACCCGATAATACCGGCTATATTACCGAAGGTCAGCTCTTCCTGCGGCGCGATACCGAAATCGGTAAAGTAATCGTCGACCCCTTCCGGTCGCTGTCGCGTCTGAAACAACTGGTGATTGGAAAACAAACCCGCGAAGACCATCCCCAGGTGATGAATGCGGCTGTTCGTCTGTATGCCGATGCCGCCAATGCACGTACCAAACTGGAAAACGGCTTCGACCTCACCGACTACGACGAACGATGCCTGCGCTTTGCCAGGGAATACTCCGAAAGCCTGCTGGCCATTGATGTGAATGTCGATACCACTACCATGCTCAATATTGCCTGGAACCTCTTCAGCAAGCACTTTACCAAATCGGAAGTGGGTGTTAAAAACGAATTTGTTGAAAAATACTGGCCTAAGAACTGATAAGCAGGAGTTGCCATGGCTATCAAATTTCAGTATAATAAAACGGCACTTCAGGCACTGAACAAGCAGTTGCGCATCAGACAACGTGCACTGCCCACCCTTCAGAACAAGGAATCGGCTTTGAGGATGGAAGTGAAGCGGGCAAAAGACCGGATGCAGCAGCTCGAAAATGAACTGGAAGCACGGATTGCACAATACAACCATATGGCACGGTTGTGGAGCGAATTTCGCCCCGACCTGATTGCCATAAAGGATGTCCGCCTTTCCATTAAAAAAATTGCCGGCGTTAAGACGCCCGTGCTGGAAGAAATTCTCTTCGAAACCCGTCCCTTTCATCTTTTCAGTCAGCCTTCCTGGTTTCTTGATGGTATTGAAATCCTCAAGGAGCTTGCTTCCATTGCCATCGAAAAGGAATTTTTCCGTTCCAAAATGGAACTCCTCGATTACGCCCGGAAGAAGACGACACAGAAAGTGAACCTGTACGAAAAGGTGCAGATTCCCGGTTATGAGGATGCCATCAGGAAGATTAAGCGCTTTATGGAAGACGAGGAAAATTTGTCCAAATCGGCTCAGAAAATCATTAAGCAACGTCAAATGCAAGTGGAGGTTCAGTCATGATTATTCCCATGCTGAAATATTCGTTCCTGATTTATCACCGGGAATACGATGAGTTCCTGAAAAAACTGCAGGATCTCGGCGTACTGCACATTCACTGGCGGCCAACAGGAGAGGATAATGAGACACTGCGGGAGCTTTTCAGAAAAATGAACCAGCTGGATAAGATCATCCGGTTGCTGAAAAAGAGGCAGCCCGGAGAATCTGCCCCGGTTTCGTTTGAGAATGCCTTTGCTCTGGCCGATGAGATAGCCGCTCTCCTGGAAGAGCGTGATACCATACGGATCAGGAAACAGCAGATTAAGAAAGATACAGACAGTCTGGAACCCTGGGGTGATTTCGACTGGAAATCACTGGAAAGGCTTGCAGAAGCCGGTATTCAAACGGCGTTTTTTATTTGTCCGGCCCGGCGGTTTCAGCCCGAATGGAACGAAAAATACCACATAGCTGAAATCAGCAATGTTAATGGACAGCTTCATTTTGTGGTATTTTACAAACCAGGGGAAGAAATCCTGATTGAAGCCGACCGTCCGCGGCTCCCGCACCGGAGTCTTTCGGAACTGCGCAGGGAAATGGAGATGCTGGAACAACGGGAAGCAGAAATTGAAAAGCGCCTTGATGAGGCCGTGCAGGGTATACCTCTTCTGGAAAAGGCATACCGGGAGATTGCTTCCGAATACCAGTATTATATGGCCCGGCAGGCAGGTACACCGCAAGCATCCGATAAGGTGGTCGTGCTGGAAGGATACGTTCCGGCAGACCGCGAAAGTAAACTAACCGAATATCTTCAAAGTACCCCGGTTTTCTATTTCCGTGAGGAAGTGGATCCGGCCGACAGGAATGTGCCAATTCTTCTCAGGAACAATAAGTTTGCCCGTTTGTTCGAACCGATCGGCAAGCTGTTCTCCCTGCCGGCATACCATGAACTGGACCTGACGCCGTTTTTTGCACCATTCTTCATGCTCTTTTTTGGTTTCTGTCTGGGTGATGCAGGATACGGACTTCTGATACTCATTGCCGCAACGCTTTTTAAGAAACGTCTGAAACCGGAAATGCGCTCGCTGGTTACTCTGGCGCAGTTCCTCGGTGCAGCCACTGTTCTGATGGGAATTGTTACAGGTACCTTTTTCGGCCTCAATCTGCTCGACACAGGATATACCATCACTGCCCATTCTCTTGAGGTTTTCAGGCAGCAGAACATTCCGGCTGAAATTCTGGAGAAAATGACTTCCCTTGTCAACCAGCACTTTTCAGCCAGGGATGAATACATAGCCGCCCTGCAGAATACGCTGGGGCCTGAAGCTCTGGACAAATACAAGGGCATCCTTACACGGTATGCGGAATCGGATTACCGTTTTATCAATTATTTCCGTTTTATCATGCTCGATTCCATGGGCATTTTCACTCTATCCCTCATTTTGGGTGCCATCCAGATTGTTTTCGGGATGTGCCTCAGAGCGGCCAATCTGATTATCCAGAAAGGGTTCAAATATGCCCTGTCAACCTTCGGATGGATATGGATTATCCTGAGCATTGCCTTTTTTATGCTGGGCAGTAAAGCAGGATGGTTCAGCCAGGAAGCAGTTAAACCTTTTATGTACGCTTGCCTGGGAGCAGGAGCGGTGCTTGTTTTCTTTTTCAATAATCCTGACAAAAACGTTTTTGCACGGGTGGGACTCGGAATCTGGGATTCATACGGAGTGGTAACCGGTATTTTCGGCGATCTGCTTTCCTACATCCGTCTGTTTGCGCTGGCCATGTCAAGTTCTATCCTCGGATTTGTTTTCAACGCCATCTCGCTGCAATTGCTCAATATTCCCTACATCGGATGGCTGTTTTTCATCCTTCTTCTGGCGGCAGGGCATACGCTGAACCTGTTGCTTTCGGCTCTGGGAAGCTTTGTCCATCCCATGCGTCTTACCTTTGTGGAATTTTACAAAAATGCCGGTTTTGCCGGTGGCGGAAAAGAATATAAACCATTTTCAAAATTATCAACTAACACATAATTCTATGAATGCTGTAGTATCAAATGCACCTGTTATTATTGCCTACATTGGTCTGGCACTGATGGTTGGCTTATCAGGAATCGGCAGTTCCATCGGAGTTGTTATGGGTGGCAATGCTACCATTGGGGCCTTGAAAAAAAATCCGGATGCTTTCGGAAGCTATATGTTGCTGAGTGCTCTTCCGGGTACCCAGGGGTTGTATGGGTTTGCCGGTTTTTTCATTATTCTGAATAAGGGAGTAATCACTCCTGAGATGGCTATGGGTACAGCAATTGCCATTCTTGCAGCGGGTCTCGCCCAGGGTTTTGTGTGTCTGATCTCAGCCCTCAAGCAGGGTCAGGTCTGCGCCAACGGTATTGCTGCCATAGGAAGCGGTAACGATGTGTTCGGAAACACCATGATTCTTGCTGTGTTCCCCGAGCTGTATGCTATTATTTCCTTTGCTGCTACCTTCCTTATCAGCGCAAAACTTTGAGAATCTGCAAGGCAGAAAAAGCCGGTATGCAGGGAAATACCTGGATTCCGGCTTTTGTGCTTTTTACCGGCCTGTGCAATACATCAAAAATTCACAATTCCATCAAAACCCTGAGCCCGGAACACAGAAAACCCCGAACCTTTTAAAATAAATCCTGTTGTTTATGAAGCGTGGTTTTGCCTCCGACAACAATGCCCCCGTGCATCCGTTGGTTATGGATGCCCTTCAGAGGGTCAATGACGGGCATTGCATTGCTTATGGTGACGATCCGTATACCGGACGTGCCGTTGCAAAAATGAAAGAAATCTTTGGCGCTTCGTGTGAGGTCTTTTTTGTCTTTACCGGAACCGCCGCCAACGTGCTGGGTTTAACTGCAGTCACCAGGCCTTTTAATTCCGTTATATGCGCTGAAACGGCCCATATTCATACTGATGAATGCGGAGCTCCCGAACGGTTTACCGGATGCAAAATTCTTTCCATTCCTACCGGAAACGGCAAAATAGCGCCCGATCAGGTTGCCAGGCATCTTCACGGATTCGGATTTGAACACCATTCCCAGCCGGGCGTCATTTCCATTACCCAGGCAACGGAAATGGGCACGGTGTATTCCCTGCAGGAGATCAGGGAACTGGCCGATATGGCGCATGCACACGGCCTGATGCTGCATGTCGACGGAGCACGGCTGGCGAATGCGGCTGTTTCGCTTTCCTGCTCTTTCGGAGAGATGATTGCCGGCACCGGAGTGGATATCCTGTCATTTGGCGGAACCAAAAACGGCCTTATGTATGGTGAGGCCATTGTATTTCTCAACAGTCGCCTGGCAGAAAATTTCAAATACATCCGGAAACAGGGGATGCAGCTTGCCTCAAAAATGCGGTATATGGCGGCGCAGTTCGATGCTTACCTGACCAATGATTTGTGGAAAAGCCTGGCAGAACATGCCAATTCCATGGCGCAGTTACTCGAAAAGGAAGTGCGGAAAATACCGGGAATCGAAATTACCCAGCCCGTGCAGGCAAACGGTGTTTTTGCCATTGTGCCTCCTGAAGTGATTCCTCTTCTGCAAAAGGAATATTTTTTCTATGTTTGGGATGAAATGCGGTCAGAAGTCAGGTGGATGTGCTCCTGGGATACCACCGAGGAAGACGTGCTCGGATTTGCTGAAATATTGCGTAAAACAATGGATAGCAGAAAATAAAAACCGCCGTATGCTCCGGATGAATATCCGTCTTTTTTTTCAACATGCCCGCCTCCTGAACGGTAAAGGATTACTGACTGCTTTTTTGATTGCATCTGGTATTTGCTTTCTGGACGTTTCCTGTACAGGTGACAATGCCTGCAAGCAATCCAGGGATGTTTATCTGGTGGTTTCCTTCCGGACCACCTTTCCCAAAACCGAACATGATACCACACTGCCCGATCTTACCGTGTACGGCCTGACGCGCTCCGATTCCCTGCTGTACGATTCGGCCCGCGTCAGCAAGGTATCGCTGCCGCTGAATCCCTCATCCGATACAACCGGATTTGTTTTTTCATGCAGGAATGCCGCTGATACCTTTATGGTGGTGTGCACGAGGCAACCTCATCTGCTTTCCTATGAGTGTGGTTTTGTAATGTATTACCGGCTGATTCAGGTTTTCTTACGGGGCAACCTGTCTGACTCCCTGCGCATCATACAATCTGATGTAACAACCGATCATGGTACGAATATCCATCTGTATTTTTAGTTTTCTGATTCTTTCCTGCCTGCCTGCAAAAACCCAGAAGGATACACTGCGGCGGGCATGGGTAGGGCTGGATATTCTGCCTTTTGCCGAAAGCATATATGGCAGTAAGGAGAATGCGGTTGAACTTTTCGGCAGTTACCGTATAGGGAAGAACAGGTATGCTGTTGCGGAGGGGGGTATTTCGTCAGCAAAATACGATGGATCCAATTTCAGGTATGCTTCCGCGGGGTGGTTTGCCAGGGGAGGGGTGGATTTTAATGTGCTCGGACGGGACAAGTTTCCGGGCAACGACCAGATTCTTATCGGGTTACGGTATGCTTATTCGTCCATGCATTATCGGGCTGAGGAGGTGCAGATTCCTGCCGGATACTGGCCGGCCATGGCAACCGAGATCAGTCAGGTTTCATTTGGGAGTCACTGGCTGGAGGCCAGGGCGGGGATCCGTGCGGAGGTGTTTCCGCATTTCTTTATTGGCTGGTCGGTGGCAGGACGTGTGCTTCTGTATTCGGGTCATCCGGCGTCTATGGAACCCTATGTAATACCGGGCTTCGGTAATGGAACCCGAAAGGCAAATGCGGGTTTCGGGTATTTCGTTTGTCTGAATTTTTAAACAAAACGCTTTTTGTTAATTTCGTACCATATTCCAAACAATGAAAAGCCTATGTTCGTCAACTGTGTTTATGTTCACGTGAAGCAGGAACATCTTCCTGAATTCATTGAAATAACTAGAAAAAATCATGAGGGATCCAGAACGGAACTCGGCAACCTTCGTTTTGATGTATTGCAACAGTTTGATGATCCCACCAGGTTTCTCCTTTACGAAGTGTGGGATACCGAAGAAGCCGCAGCAGCTCATAAAAATACCCCACATTATCAGGAATGGAAGGCCGCTGTGGAAAACTGGATGGAATCTCCGCGCAAAGGCGTAAAACACAGGGTAATTTGCCCGTCAGACCGTTCAAAATGGTAAAACCGTTTCAGATAGCCAGAATACCTTTTCTGACCTTTGGTCCCGGGAGCCGAAAAAAGGTTGTTTCCCTTACCGGCCGGTTCGGAAAGAATGTTTTGCTTGTCACCGGTTCCGCATCCCTACGTCGCTCAGGTTTTCTGGACGAAATCGAAACTGCATTGACAAAGGAAGGCTTTCACCTTGCCCATTATTCTGTGAAAGGGGAGCCCTCACCCTCTTTGATTGACCAGATTGTTCATGACAGCATTCCCTTCCGCCCTGAGGTTGTGGTAGCTATCGGGGGAGGCAGTGTTCTGGATACCAGAAAAGCAATATCAGCAATGCTTCCCATAGGAGAAACGGTGATGCATTATCTCGAAGGAGTGGGCACAAAACAGCATCCCGGTACAAAAATACCCTTCATTGCAATGCCCACCACAGCAGGTACCGGTAGCGAAGCCACCAAAAATGCCGTCCTTTCTGAAGTGGGAGAAAAAGGGTTCAAGAAATCCTTGCGCCACGACAATTTTGTTCCCGATGCCGCCCTGCTGGACCCGGAATTAACCTATGATTGTCCGCCGGAAATAACCGCCGCTTCGGGAATGGATTGCCTCACCCAGCTCATCGAATCCTATGTTTCCTTGGCAGCCAATCCGTTTACCGATGCTCTTGCCCTGCCGGCTATACGGGATGTGTTTCATTACCTGCCGGAGGTTTACCGCCAACCCCGTTCCGAAGAGGGGAGAAGTGCCATGTTGTATGCGGCCTACATTTCGGGCATTACACTTGCCAATGCCGGGCTGGGGACTGTTCATGGCATTGCCTCCGCACTGGGAGGTCTGGCGCTGATACCCCACGGAATTCTCTGTGGTACCATCATGGCTGAGGCAAACCGGATTACCATCAGCAAATTGCTGAAAAACGCACCGGAGTCCATAGCAATGAAGAAGTACATTCAGCTGGCAGAGCTAATTTCCGGAGAGCAGAACATTTCCCCCCGGCGCTGTGCCGAAATTTTGCCGGAATTTCTGGACAACCTGACTTCATCATTACAATTGCCACGGCTCAGTGCACTCGGCATTACAAAAGAGATCCTGGTTTCGTCAGCCAAAAGTACGGAGAACAAGAACAATCCTGTACCTCTTTCAGAGAATGAAATCAGCGAACTTCTTTTGAAGAGGTTTTGAAATTTTTTTGTACTAATTTTACACTAAAATATCTTTTAATCTTAAATTGCATGACCCTGGAACAAAAATATCAAACACTGCAGAACATTCTGAAAGATATGGGCAGTGTTGCCGTGGCCTATTCCGGAGGCGTGGACAGTACTTTTCTGCTGAAAGCCGCGTTTGATGTTTTAAACAACGATGCCATAGGCATTCTGGCCGTCAGTCCGAGTTTTCCTTCGAGGGAATATCAGCGGGCAGTTGAAACGGCCGAAATGATAGGAGCGAGACTGGAGATTATCCATACAAATGAAATGGACAATCCTGATTACACCAGCAATCCTGTAAACCGATGCTATTTTTGCAAAAGCGAACTTTTTGAACGCATAGCGGAGATAGCGGCATCGGGGAAGTACCGAAATATGGTGGACGGCTCCAATATGGATGACCTGTCGGATTACAGGCCAGGCCTAAAGGCAATACGCGAAAAGGGAGTGAGAAGTCCTTTACAGGAAGCCGGCCTTACCAAAGCTGAAATCAGGGAGCTTTCACGTTCCCTGGGTTTACCTACCTGGGATAAAGATGCACTGGCCTGTTTGTCGAGCCGTTTCCCTTTTGGCGAAAAAATTGAACTATGGAAACTGAAGATGGTGGATCAGGCTGAAACCTATCTTTCCAGCCTTGGGTTTCATAATATCCGGGCAAGGCATAGCGGAAAATCGGTAAAAATCGAAGTTGATCCTTCGGAAGTTGACCGTTTGCTGAGCCCGGAAATTCGCATTCCGCTGTTGCAGTTCTTCAAAGAAATAGGGTATACCACCATATCGGTTGACCTTGAAGGCTATCAGCCCGGAAAACTGAGCAAATCGCATAAAAAAGAATACCATGAAACTAACTGATAAGAAATGCCTGCCCTGCGAGGGAGGTATGCCGCCTCTTGCCTCTTCCGAAATTTCCCGTCTGAAGGCTGAAATCTCTTCCGGTTGGGAAGTTGTTAACCAGCATCATCTGGTTAAAACGTTTTATTTTGTGAACTTTCGCCACACCTTTGATTTTGTGACAAAGCTTGCTGAACTGGCAGAAACCGAAGGGCATCATCCGGTAATCCATATTTACTATGATAAGGCCGTGGTGGAAATCTGGACCCATGCCATTGATGGTCTTTCAGAAAATGATTTTATTCTTGCTGCCAAAACGGATCTGCTCCTCAGTAAATAAATGTTTAAACTATTGGTTATTAGTTAGTTGTGAGCAAAATACCGATTTGTTTCAGCTTGTCCCGGCGGGATTATCAACACAATGAACAGTTAATTGTTAAAAATCATTTGATTTTTTCAAAAAAAAAACTGAATTTTGCGCCTGCATTTGAAAAAGGGTATAATCATGTCACAAGTTTGCCAGATTACAGGAAAGAAGAAGATGGTAGGGAACAATGTTTCTCACTCCAGGCGCAGGACCAAAAGAGTATTTAAACCCAATCTTCTCACCAAGCGTTTCTTTCTCGAAGATGAGAACCGCTGGATAACGCTGAAGGTTTCTGCTGCCGGCATGCGTGTAATTGCCAAGAAGGGTCTGCGTGCAGCGCTTGAGGATGCACGTGCCAAAGGTTTTATTGACACAATTTAAACGAATTACGATATGGCGAAGAAAGGAAACAGGGTTCAGGTCATTCTCGAATGCACCGAACATAAAGATAGCGGATTACCCGGCATTTCGAGGTATATTACTACCAAGAACAGGAAGAACACCCCTGACCGCCTCGAACTGAAGAAGTACAATCCGATTCTGAAAAAGTATACTATTCACAGGGAAATCAAATAACTGATACACTATGGCAAAGAAAGTTGTTGCTACGCTGAAGACCGGTTCCGGTAAGGAATATACCCGGGTTATCAAAATGGTAAAATCGCCCGACGGACAGTATTCCTTCAGGGAAGAAATTGTCCATAAGGAACACGTAAAAGATTTTTTTGCATCCAAATAACTGATATTCACATTGCAGAAAAGGCTTTCTTTGGCAAAAGAAAGCTTTTTTTGTCTCATATCACCGGGTATGATTTTTTTCAGCAGAGAGAGGAAAGAGTCGCTCGTAAGGGGGCTCGACAAAACCAGGGAATCTCTTTTTCAGCGGATTGCCAGGGCAATTACCGGTAAATCGCATATTGACGACGAAGTACTGGCCAACCTTGAAGAAGTGCTCATCGCCTCGGATGTGGGAGTAGATACCACCATCCGCATCATCCGAAGGCTGGAAGAGAGGGTGGCCCGTGAGAAGATTTCCGGCATTGATGAACTGAACCGCATTCTCATGGAAGAAACAGTAGCCCTGCTTGCCGAGAATCCGGCGGGCAGTGCAACGGATTTTGCTTCTCCGCTTCCTTCCGTTCCCTATGTGATTATGGTGGTGGGTGTGAACGGGGTAGGGAAGACCACAACCATCGGGAAACTGGCCTGGCATTATACCCGGGCAGGAAAAAAAGTATTACTTGGTGCAGCCGATACCTTCAGGGCGGCAGCCATCGACCAGCTTGCCATCTGGGCCGAGCGGTCGGGAGCGGAACTCATCCGTCAGCAAATGGGCGCTGACCCCGCTTCTGTGGCCTTCGACGCATTGAATGCGGCAAAAGCCCGGGGAGCCGATGTGGTCATTGTCGATACGGCAGGGCGTTTGCACAACAAAATTAACCTCATGAACGAACTTTCGAAGGTCAGGAAGGTCATGCAGAAAGTTATCCCTGACGCTCCGCACGAGGTGCTTCTGGTTCTTGACGGTTCAACAGGCCAGAACGCTTTCGAACAGGCAAAAGAGTTTACCAGGGCTACCGAAGTGACGGGAATCTGCATTACCAAACTCGACGGAACTGCCAGGGGAGGTGTGGTAATCGGCATTTCTGACCAGTTTAAAATACCGGTTAAATTTATCGGGGTAGGTGAAAAAATTGAAGACCTGCAGGTTTTCGACCGAGTAGAATTTGTGCAGTCGCTCTTTGAACCAAAAAAATAATGAAAACCAATCCGCTGCGGTCTTCCGGCATAAACATCGTTACCCTCGGATGTGCGAAAAACATAGTTGATTCCGAGCATCTTGCAGCCCGCCTGCGCGCAAATCAAATCCATGTTCAATACGATGCCGACCTGGATGCCCTGCCCAATCTGATTATCAATACCTGCGGATTCATCAATGATGCCAAACAGGAAAGCATAGATGTCATATTACGTGCCATCCGAGCCAAAGAGCAGGGAAAAATCCGCCGGCTTGTTGTAATGGGCTGTTTGTCGGAACGGTACCGAAAAGAACTGGAGCAGGAAATCCCTGAAGTAGATGAATACTTTGGCGTCAATAATGTAACTGATATTATCCGCTACTTTGGTCTGGATCTTCAGAGGGAGCTGACAGGAGGGGAGAGATATCTCCACAATCCAGCTCATTATGCCTGGCTGAAAATTTCGGAGGGATGCGACAGGCGATGTGCTTTCTGTGCCATTCCGGCGATTCGTGGCAAGCATACATCGGTACCGATGGAAAACCTGCTGAAGGAAGCCCGCTTTATGGCATCGGAAGGAGTGAAGGAACTGATCCTGATCGCCCAGGACCTGAGTTCGTACGGAGTGGATTTATACGGACGAAAAGAATTACCGGCACTTCTGGAAAAACTGACGGAAATTGACGGAATTCAATGGATAAGACTGCACTACCTGTATCCGGCAGGATTTCCGAAGCGGATTGTTCCGGTAATCAGGAATCATGAAAAAATCTGCCGTTATCTTGACCTTCCCGTTCAGCATATCAGCGACACAGTGCTGCGGAGGATGCGGAGGGGAACCAGCGGAAAAGCCATCCGTAACCTGATCGGTTATCTCCGGCATGAAATTCCGGATCTTACCCTGCGCACCACTCTGATTGTAGGTCATCCCGGGGAAGGAGAAAAGGAATTTTCCGAACTGGAAGCTTTTGTGCGGGAAGTACGGTTTGAAAGGCTGGGCGTATTTTCCTATTCACACGAAGAAGGAACCTATGGCGGTGTCCATTATGCAGATGAAGTTCCCGGGGAGGTAAAACAGGAACGTCTGCAGAGGATTATGGAAATTCAGAGGGATATCAGCACGGAGAAAAATCAGGCCATGATCGGCAAAAAAAATACTGTTCTGATTGACAGAAAGGAAGAAAACGGATACATTGGCCGGACAGCAGGAGATTCACCAGAGATTGACAATGAAGTATTTGTTGTTTCGGAGAAGAAGCTGATGCCCGGAAGTTTTGTTCCGGTTCTCATTACCGGTGCCGATGCCTATGACCTGGAAGCAGTTTTGGTGGATGGGTCAAATCCTTTGCAAGGCCGGAGGCGTTGAAGAAACCTACGCTATTAAACGCCTTCGCTTTCCTGTTTTCCGGCTCCCTCCCTGATTTCTGAGGTTTCGCCCACATGGACGGTAATATCAAGCTCGTCCTTGTCCTTGGTATAGCTGACAAAAATCGTATCTCCCTCCCTGATGACGGCTTTGATAATAACCTCGGCCATCGGGTCTTCGAGGTATTTCTGGATAGCGCGTTTCAGAGGGCGGGCGCCGAACTGGATGTCGTATCCTTTCTCAATCAGAAAGTCCTTGGCTTCGTCGGCAACTTTAACCTTGTACCCCAGCTGATTGATACGCTCATAGAGGCCGGCCAGCTCAATATCGATGATTTTGTAAATATCCTCTTTGGTAAGCGTATTGAAAAGCACCACATCATCCACCCTGTTAAGGAATTCAGGGGCAAAGGTTTTCCGCAGAGCACTCTGGATGACGCCTTTGGCATATTCGTTCATTTTGGCCGCATTGTTGGAAGTGCTGAATCCTATGCCCTGTCCGAAATCTTTCAGCTGGCGAGTACCGATGTTGGACGTCATGATAATAATGGTATTCTTGAAGTCCACGCGCCTGCCCAGGCTGTCGGTAAGCTGTCCGTCGTCGAGCACCTGCAGGAGGATATGAAATACGTCGGGATGGGCTTTTTCAATTTCATCCAGAAGGACTACCGAATAAGGTTTACGGCGCACTTTTTCAGTAAGCTGTCCGCCTTCTTCGTACCCTACATATCCCGGAGGAGCTCCTACCAGGCGGCTGACAGAGAACTTCTCCATGTACTCGCTCATGTCGATCCGGATCAGGTTATCCACCGAATCGAACAGGTATTTGGCAAGGACCTTGGCAAGCTGTGTTTTCCCTACGCCGGTAGGGCCAAGGAAGATGAAACTTCCGATGGGCTTATTGGGGTCTTTCAGTCCGGCCCGGTTTCTCTGAATAGCCTTGACAACCTTGGCAATGGCTTCATCCTGCCCAACCACTTTTCCCCTGAGTTCTTCCGCCATATGCAGGAGCCGGGTACCTTCCGTCTGGGCAATGCGCTGAACCGGCACACCGGTCATCATTGCCACCACTTCGGCCACCTTATCGGCATCAACGATTTCTTTGTTTTTGCTCAGTTCTTTTTCCCATTTCTGTTTTTCTGTCTCAAGTTCCTCGAGCAGTTGTTTTTCCTTATCCCGGAAACTGGCAGCCTTTTCAAAGTTCTGGTTTTTTACTGCCTTGATTTTTTCCTTTTTGGTTTCTTCAATAATTTTCTCGAGGTGAAGAATTTTCTCGGGTACCCTGATATTGGAAATATGTACGCGTGAACCGGCTTCATCCAGGGCATCGATAGCCTTATCGGGCAGGTGGCGGTCGCTGATATAGCGCATGGTAAGCTTCACACAGGCTTCGATGGCTTCGGGCGTATAAATGACATTATGATGTTCTTCGTAACGCTCCTTGATATTGTTAAGGATCTCGATGGTTTCCTCGTACGAAGTAGGTTCCACCAGAACCTTCTGGAATCTTCGTTCGAGGGCTCCGTCCTTTTCGATATACTGCCGGTATTCATCCAGGGTAGTAGCTCCGATGCACTGGATTTCACCGCGTGCAAGGGCCGGTTTGAGCATGTTGGCGGCATCGAGCGAACCGGAAGCGCCGCCCGCACCAACAATGGTATGGATTTCGTCAATAAACAGAATGACATTGGGTGTTTTCTGAAGCTCATTCAGGATGGCTTTCATACGTTCCTCAAACTGTCCCCTGTACTTGGTGCCGGCAACGATAGAAGCCAGGTCGAGGGTTACCACTCTTTTCCCAAAGAGTACGCGCGAGACTTTCCGTTTGACAATGCGCAGGGCAAGTCCTTCAACGATAGCCGATTTTCCTACTCCCGGTTCACCGATGAGTACCGGGTTGTTTTTCTTTCTGCGGCTCAGTATCTGTGCCAGCCGTTCAATTTCCCTTTCACGGCCAACAATGGGGTCAAGTTTGTTTTCTTCTGCGGCTTTGGTCAGATCTACCCCGAAATTATCGAGAACCGGAGTTTCGGAGGAAGATTTTGATGAATTTCCCGGCCCCGGACGTGAGGTACCAAACGGAGTCCGTTCGTCGTCGTCATCATTGGAAAAATCGGAACTGGCTTCAATTTGCAGATGCTGCAGCTCTTCACGGGCATTGTCGTAGAAGATATCCATTTCGTTCATGATGCGGGTGGCCAGGCCATCTTCATCTTTGAGAATGGCCAGCAAAAGGTGCCCCGTGTCAATTGTCTTGTTGTTCAATGCCTTGGCTTCGAGGTATATCAGCTTAAGAATGCGCTCTGAGGATTTCAGCAGGGGAAGATTTTCTGCTTCACCGGTTTGCAAGGGGCGTTCCGACTGAATTTTCTTTTCAATGGCCTTTCTGAGCTCGAACAAATCGGCTCCCAGGTTGATCAGAACCTCAATAGCCATCCCTTCTCCGTCGCGCAGAATGCCCAGCACCAGGTGCTCAGGGCCTATATAATTGTTTCCCAGACGGATGGCTTCTTCCCTGCTGTAGTTCAGTACATCTTTAATACGTTGTGAAAATTTAGAATCCATATTTACTCCTTCGTGTCATCAAAGATATGCAAAGATAGCTAAAATTGAAGACGATTTTTAAACATATCGTGTTAATAATAAACAATTAATCGCTGAAAAAGCTCACGGAATTTCATTATCTTCGTGCCGCCAAACAGGAATTTGTGATTCTTCATGATGGTTGGCAAAAGACCGGAAAAAAACCGGCAAAGGATAAAACGGATTACACCGGATGAGTGATCAATTAGTCTGGTATGGGCTGTTTCCTGTTCAATTACAGGGGAGGGCTCACCGGGAAAACAAAAATATGGATAGGAAGCAATGAGTGAAGGCGAAAAAATTATCAGAGTTAACATTGAAGAGGAAATGAAGACCGCCTACATCGATTATTCGATGTCGGTTATCGTATCGCGTGCTCTTCCTGACGTTCGTGACGGGCTGAAACCGGTTCACCGAAGGGTTCTGTATGGAATGTCTGAACTGGGGCTGTTTTCCAACCGGCCCTATAAGAAATCGGCACGTATAGTAGGGGAGGTGCTCGGTAAATACCATCCCCACGGTGATTCATCGGTATACGATGCCATGGTGCGCATGGCCCAGCCATGGTCGCTTCGTTATCCCCTGGTTGACGGGCAGGGCAACTTTGGCAGTGTGGATGGCGACAGTCCGGCGGCCATGAGGTATACAGAGGCCCGGTTGCAGAAAATTGCCGAAGAAACCCTTGCTGACATTGATAAAAATACGGTCGATTTTCAGCTCAACTTTGATGATTCACTGGAGGAGCCAACAGTTCTTCCTACCCGGTTACCGGTTCTTCTGGTGAACGGGGCTTCAGGGATTGCTGTAGGGATGGCTACCAATATGCCTCCCCATAATTTGCGCGAAGTGGTGGATGCTATTGTGGCTTATATCGACAACAATGATATTACCACCGACGAGCTGATGCAGCATATTAAAGGGCCTGATTTTCCGACCGGCGGCATTATTATCGGCCGCAGGGGAATCAGGGAAGCTTACGAAACCGGTCGTGGGAAAATAACCATACGGGCCCGCACCGAAATCGAAACGACCTATAGCGGAAGGGCCAGGATTGTGGTAACCGAAATACCCTATCTGGTGAACAAGGCAGAACTGATTCAGAAAACGGCTGCCCTTATCAATGAAAAGAAAATTGAAGGAATATCGTATATAAACGATGAGTCTGACCGGAACGGGCTTCGTATTGTTATCATCCTGAAAAAGGAAGCGGTGGCCAATGTTGTTCTGAATAACCTGTTGAAGTACACACAGTTGCAGACAGCTTTCAATGTCAACAACATTGCTCTGGTCAACGGTCGCCCGCGGTTGCTGAACCTTAAACAGCTGATCGGATATTTTGTCAAGCACCGGCATGATGTGGTTGTCAGGCGTTCGCAATTCGAACTCGATCAGGCCGAAAAGAAGAAACATATACTCGAAGGATTGCTGATTGCCCTCGACCACCTCGATGAAGTAATCCAGCTGATTCGCTCATCGGCCACGCCTGACATTGCGCGCGACGGACTGATGACCCAGTTCGGCCTCAGTGAAGCCCAGGCGAAAGCCATTCTTGAACTTCGCCTCCAGCGCCTGACTGGTCTGGAACGCGATAAAATCCGTGAAGAACACAATGAGCTTGTAAAACTGATTACCTACTTGCAGAGAGTGTTAAGTGAAGAGCCTTTGCGGATGCAGATTATCAAGGATGAGTTGCTTGAACTGAAGGAAAAATATGGGGATGACCGGAGGACTGAGATAACGCACGATGCCGATGAATTCAATCCCGAAGATTTCATCGCCAACGAACCTGTGGTGATTACCCTGACGCACATGGGATACATCAAACGTACATCCCTGACCGAATTCCGTACGCAGAGCAGGGGAGGGAAGGGCAGTAAAGGAAGCGATACGAGGGAGGAAGATTTCGTGGAATACCTCTTCAGCGCCACAACACACAATACCATGCTCTTTTTTACCGAAAAGGGCCGTTGTTTCTGGCTGAAAGTGTATGATATTCCCGAAGGGTCCAGATCGTCCAAAGGGAGGGCCATTCAGAATCTGATCCTTATTGAACCCGATGATAAAATCAAGGCGTGTATTAATGTGAAAACGCTGGAAGATGAATCCTATGTAAAAAGCCATTATATTGTTCTGGCAACGCGAATGGGAACCATAAAAAAGACCACCCTTGAAGCTTATTCACATCCCCGCCAGACAGGTATCAATGCAATCAATATCAGGGAAGGGGATGTGCTGATCGATGCCCAGTTGACCAGCGGAAACCATGATATTCTCCTGGCGGTCCGTTCCGGCCTTGCCATTCGTTTTAACGAACAGAAAGTCAGGCCTGTAGGACGCAATGCCTCCGGAGTAAGGGGCATTAAAATTGGTCCGGATGATGAAGTAGTGGGAATGGTGTGCACAAAACAATCGGATGTTGATATTCTGGTGGTTTCAGAAAAAGGCTACGGCAAACGCTCAGCGCTCGAAGATTACCGCATTACAAACCGGGGCGGCAAAGGGGTCAAGACGATGAAAATCACTTCAAAAACTGGACCTCTGGTTGCCATTAAGAAAGTTACCGATGAAAAAGATTTAATGATTATTAACAAATCCGGTTTAACCATTCGCCTTGCCGTTGCCGATCTTCGTGTCATGGGCAGGGCAACCCAGGGCGTGCGGCTGATCAACCTTAAAGAAGGGGAAAGCGTGGCGGCCGTGGCTGTTGTTCCCAAGAGTGAAGAAGAATTGCCGCAACCCGACCTGCCGGAGGACGGAAGCCCGGTATTGAACTGATTTTTTGATACTTTTTTGATTTTGGTTACAGGATTTGTATTTTTGGCGAGATTTTTGAACAGAAATTTATAAACAAAACCAACATTACAATTTGAATACAATATGAAACGATTTGTCCTTCTGACGATTGCGGTTATTACCGGCCTGACACTCAGGGCACAAATGACTGCTCCTACGGTAAATTACGGCGCCTATGAGAAGAAAGTTCAGAAAAGCGACGCCGACATCCAGGATCCTAAAAAATCTGAAAATCCAAAAACATGGATTAGCAGGGGGTCTCTCTTTCAGGAGATTTACGAGCTGAACAACATCAAATTCCTTCAGAAAGGCGCTGATGAAAAGCAGATACAGCTCATCTTCTTTAATCCGCAGAAAAAAGAAACCCTGCAGTTTCCCAACGGGATTGTTCAGGAAAAACTGATTTATGACGGAATAACCCTGATTTTCGAAAACGGTAAGCTGGTCGACTGGGATGAAACCAAAACCGTGACCGATAAACCTCTTGACAAGGCATTTGATGCCTATGCAAAAGCCCAGGAACTTGACAAGGAGAATAAATTTACCAAAGCATTGAAAAAGAACCTCGAAGAGTTGAAGAACCAGTATCTGCGAGACGGTTCTTATATGTACGACAAGGGCGTGAGGGCTGAAGAAGCCGGTGAATCTGAAAAGGCAAAGGAATATTTCCAGAATTCCTATCACGATTTTGCCGCGATGCTGAAGATCAATGAAATTCCGGCTATGGGCAATGTAAAGGATACATCCATCATGTATTACACAGGAGTTGCTGCCAGGAAAGCAGGCAGACCCGATAACGCCATTGTCTATTTTGAACAGGCCAGGGCACTGAACTACAATGAGCCTCTTTTGTACGAGCTTCTGGCTAATTCCTATGCCGAAACGGGTCAGGACGACAAAGCCATTGAAGTACTCAAGGAAGGATTTCAGCGTTTCCGTGATAACAATCGTATAGTTATCGCCCTTATTAACAACTATCTGAAGAAAGGCGATTCCCAGGCCGCCCTTGATTACCTGGCTATAGCCAAGCAACAGGATCCCAACAACAAAACCTTCTATTTTGCCGAAGGAACGATGTATGATAAGCTGGGAAAAGTTGAGGAAGCAAAGGCTGCCTATCAGAAGGCGCTGGAAATCGACCCCAATTACTACGATGCTATTTTTAATTTCGGTGTGTTATATTATACCCAGGCTAAGAAACTGATCGATGAAGCAGCTTTTGAAAAAGATCCTACTGAATCAGCCAGGAAGGAGGAAATTGCTTTGAAAGAACTGGAAAAATGTGTTCCGTATCTGGAAAAAGCCCTCGAACTTCAGCCAAACGACCGGAATATCCTGGAAACCTTGCAACCAATTTATTACAAGTTGAAGATGATGGATAAATATGAAAAGGTAAAGGAACAGCTCAAGAATATGTAATAAATTATCAAAAAAGGAAAGGCGGTTTGAATTTCAGACCGCCTTTTTTGTTTGAGGCCGGTGAGAAGGTGTTTGCGGGTAAAGATGTTGCAAGGAGAGGAACAGATGAAATTTACATAAAAATAGTATTGTTATTTAACATAATATTAATTATAGGACAAAATAGGTCAATAAATTTCAGCTTCTGGCCAACCTTCTCTTCCATAAAATCTTTGCAGTTTAACCGGCCTGATGTCTGTTCAGACAATCTTCTGGATGATGGTTCCGGATTTTTTTTCTTTCAGAATAAGTTTCCGGGAGCCGTCGGGCATAGTTTCCTTTTTAATCAGCCAGTACGACGCATCATATTCTTCGAGGGAAAGTATGGGTTCAGCCTTTTCTTTGCCTCGCCATGAATGCAGGGTAACCGGTTCCCATTTTTTGCTGCGGGCAGAACGGTAACAGGCATCCATGATTTCATTGACCACGTAACCGTCATAGAACGTTTCGCGGCAGGAATAATTTCCTTCCCAGGCGGTAAACATATCATTGAACATATCGGTATAACCCAGCTCGACCACTTCGTCACCCACCGGGAATATCCAGCCTTTTTCGGTTTCGGCCTTTTCGGCCACATAGCCTTTTTTCCCGGCGGCAGTAAAGATTTCGAAGCCCGTACGCAGGAAGTTGTTCACCCAGATGGTTCCTTCGGTGCCCATCACCTCATCGCGGAGGTCCATACCACCGCGGAACGACCAGCTGACCTCGAATTGTCCTACAGCTCCGTTTTCATAGCGAATATATCCCAGGGCATTATCTTCGGCCTCAATGGGTTTTACCAGTGTATCGGCCCAGCAAAGTACTTCCACCGGGCGTATATCCTTGCCAATATAGTTTCTGGCAATTTCTATGCAATGGCAGCCCATATCAAGGAGCACGCCGCCGCCCGATATTTCCTTTGTCCAGAACCAGTCGCTGTGGGGTCCGGGATGGGTTTCGCGCGAACGGGCCCAGATGACCTTACCTACGGCGCCATTTTTAACCGCATCAAGAGCCTTCAGTGTTTTTGGCGTATAAACAAGGTCTTCGAGATAACCATGAAAAACGCCGGCCTTTTTGACTGCTTCCAGCATGGCCAGGGCTTCGTTTGCATTACGGCCCAGCGGTTTGGTGCACAGAACCCCTTTCCCTGCGCGCACCGCCTGCAGCACCGCTTCCTTGTGCAGATGATTCGGCAAGGCAACCACCACTAAGTCAACGGAGGAATCCCCTACGGCTTTTTCCATGCTGGTGGTCCATCTGGGTATCCCATGTTTACGCGCAAAGGCCTTTCCCCGTTCTTCATCTCTCGACCATACGGTTACAACCCGGTCGCGGTTCCGCTTTCCGTGAAGCGAATACGTATAAAAATCACCGATAAATCCGGTGCCTAACATTGCTACGTTTGCCATAGGACTTTTTTTTAGCAAGATAAAGAATCATACCAAAATAACAGGTATAGATAAGCAGATTTTTTCCTAAACTTGTACAGGCAAAATATCCAGTTCCAGAAATTTTTTCAATCTAAAGTACCATGAAAAAATTAATCTATTACATTATATTGAATATTGTAATAAACACATATTCAGTATTTTGTCAGTTTCCTGAATTTAAGTTTTATACCCTTGGAACAACGGATGAACTGTCGGCGCAGACTTCGCTGGCCGATGCAGATAAAGACGGAGACCTGGATTGGATTGTTGGTACGGCCGATACCGTCTGGTGGTTTGAGTACCAGGGACCCGACCACTGGATAAAGCACGTAATTGGCCTTGCACCTGCTACCGAAACAGGCGGCATTGCCCTGGATGTTGACGGGGATGGTCTTGTGGACCAGATTTCGGGCGGAACCTGGTATAAAAATCCCGGAGATCCCAATAAAACGTGGGTCAAATATTCCAGCAAAGCTATACCCGCCCACGAATGCATCAGCGCTGATATCAACAACGACGGCAAACCCGATGTAGTGATGATGAACGATACCAAAGGGATTTACTGGTATGATTTTTCATCAGCTCCCACTAAATCGTGGAAGGGAACCAGGATTGGTGACGGGGTGCGGAGTGGTATTGGCCCACTTGGGTGCGGAGATTTTGATGAAGACGGAGATCTGGATATTGCACGCACCAACATGTGGTTCGAAAACCAGGATCATGGTTCCCGCTGGGTTCCCCACCTCAGTCTGAAAATGGTGGTTAAGGACCTCACCTTTCCGAATTCTTCAAAAGCATGGGTAATTGATATGGATAAAGACGGGGATCCCGACATAGTGCAGGCTGAGTCGTATGTACCTGATGGCAAAGTAATCTGGAGCGCCAAAATGGACAAACGGGGCAACACATGGTATGTCAACAATGTAGACCTATCGACCCAACAGGAAATACAGTCGCTTGCAGTTGCCGATTTCGACAATGACGGCGATCCCGATATATTCGTCGGAGGAAGCTCACGTACTAAAGATTTCCACAAACGATCGTTCATCTATGAGAATCTTGACGGATTTGGGAAACAATGGAAAAAGCACGAAATCCTGGTCGATCAGGAATCCTTTGATGCACGTGCAGGCGACGTTGACGGCGATGGCGACATCGATATTGTCGGAAAACCCTGGCACGGCACTACCAATTATTATCTGAGAAACATGCTGATGGAATCAAAGCAGGACAAATGAAAACAACAAATCTTCCGGAAGAAATCCGCAACTGGGGATACAGAATTGTTGACCGGATAGCAGATTACTATGAACACATAGAAGAATACCCTGTGAGGTCACAGGTTGAACCGGGCGATCTTCTGAACCGGCTGCCGGTGGAGGCTCCCTTACAGGGAGAATCCCTGGAGCAGATTCTGGAGGACTTTGACAGAATGATTCTGCCGGGTATTACACACTGGCAAAGCCCGAAGTTTTTTGCCTATTTCCCGGCTAATTCGAGCCTACCGTCCTTTCTGGGAGAAATGCTGACCGCCGCTCTCGGTGCCCAGTGCATGAAATGGGAAACCTCGCCTGCCGCGGCTGAACTGGAACAGCGCATGATGGAATGGCTCCGGGATCTTGCAGGGATTCCCTCCTCCTTTGAAGGTGTCATCCAGGACAGCGCCTCTTCGTCTACATTATGTGCTATTCTCACCGCACGGGAAAAATATTCCGACTGGAAGATCAATGCATCGGGGTTTTCGGGCAAGACGGTTTTCAGGGTGTATTGTTCCGGGGAAGCCCATTCTTCGGTTGAGAAAGCCGTTAAGATAGCCGGAATCGGCAGGGAAAACCTGGTAAGGTTGCCGGTGGATGAAGCCTACCGGCTGGATCCGGCTGCCCTGCAGGAAGCCATTGCAAAAGACAGGGCCATGGGATATGCACCCCTTTGTGTAGTAGCCGCCCTGGGAACAACCGGTTCTACTGCCATTGATCCCCTTCCTGAAATTGCTGAAATCTGCCATTCTGAGAACGTCTGGCTTCATGTGGATGCAGCCATGGCCGGTTCTGCCCTGATCCTTCCTGAATACCGCTGGATGATACAGGGCATTGAAAAAGCCGACAGCATCGTATTCAATCCGCACAAATGGCTTTTTACCAATTTCGATTGTTCCGCCTATTTTATAAAGGACAGGTCAGCCCTGGTGAATACTTTTGCCATTCTGCCGGAATACCTCCGTACACGGGTTCAGGGGAAGGTAAATGATTACAGCGACTGGGGCATACCCCTGGGACGAAGATTCCGGGCTTTAAAACTCTGGTTTGTTTTGCGGTATTATGGTCTGGAAGGCCTTCAGCAGCGTCTGCGGGAACATATATCCATGGCGGCATGGTTTGAAAATAAACTGAGGAATGATGCCCGGTTTGAAATAATGGCTCCGCGCACCATCAATCTGGTATGCTTCAGGATTCTTCCGAAAAAAGCCCTCCAGGATGAAGAAATGAACAGTCTGAATGAACGTCTGCTCCAGCAAATCAACAAAACAGGGAAAATCTACCTATCCCATACCAAACTGAAGGGCCGGTATACATTGCGGCTGGTTGTCGGGCAGACCTACACAGAACAACGGCATGTTGAAGAAGCCTGGGAGGTCATTCGAAGCCTTGCAGAGCAATTAACCGAATAGCAGGCCTGTCGGAAAAAAGAAAAAAGGACTTACGGTTATAAAACTGTAAGTCCTTGATTTTTAAGAGCGGGAAACGGGACTCGGACCCGCGACCCTCAGCTTGGGAAGCTGATGCTCTACCAACTGAGCTACTCCCGCATACTGAGCCTCTCAGGGGATTTGAACCCCCGACCTGCGGTTTACGAAACCGCCGCTCTAACCAGCTGAGCTAAAGAGGCACAAATTCCGGCGCACAAAGATATAAAAATTCTTTTTTTATATTTGACAGACCGACGAATTTCTCTTTTCTGAACCCGCATTTAATGAAACTATTCCGGCAGGATAAAACCCGTTTTCTGGTCACCAATTTGCTCCGAGGGCTGGTATGGCTGGGCGTTATAGTGGTCGCCTTCCTTCTGATAAAAAAGCAGGTTGACAAGCATTATCTGGCATGGATTGATCCTCTGGCAGCGCGCCCTGCTCTGATGTACCTTTTGTTTTACGCTTCGGAACAGATATTTGGCCTGATACCGCCTGAAATCTTTATGATCTGGGGATTGCGCAACGGCGATGTTTGGGAATTTGTTTTGACCGTTTTCTATCTGACGGTGATTTCCTATTTTGCCGGTGTGGTGGCCTATTATATCGGGAAGTACCTGCACGGAACCAGACTCTACCATTTTTTGTTCCATCGGCTCTGGAAAGGGCTGGACGAGAAACTTCACCGATTCGGACCCCTGCTGATCGTTGTAGCCGCACTGACGCCTCTCCCCTATTCAGGCACCTGCATGCTCGTCGGGTCGGTTCATTTTCCTCCCGGAAAATTTTTTCTATATACCCTTTTTCGTATCCTGCGTTTTGCGGCCTATGCGCCTGTTATATGGCAGGCCAATATATTGTAAATGTCCCGGTGGAAGCTGAACTGTTTCAGGAGTGGAAAATCAGCAGAGGCACAGTGGAATGATAGAGGATTTTTCTCGTCAGATCGGAGGTAAAAAGCTTGGCAATGAGGCTTCTGCGCTGTGAAGTCATGGCGATGGCATTGATTTTGTTACGCGAAATATAGTCATCGAGTTCTTTCAGCAGATCCTTTTCTTTGAAACGGCAAACCTCCACATCGGGACGGTTGTATTTAGTACGGATCAGGTCAGCCAGGCCCTTCAGACGGATATCGTCCCATTCATCGGATTCTTCGGTTTCAATATGCCCCAGGAAGATCTTCAGGTTGGAAACAGGAGTAAGAAAGCGCATCAGGTGCTCCAGTGTATGAGGATCGCGTTTTTCAAAGGTTGTTACAAACAGAAGATTATTAGGAATTTCCCGTTGTATGGGAAGGAAATTTTCCGGAACAACCAGAAGGGGAATCCGGATATGTTCCATTACCGAAATGGTAACGCTTCCAAAAATGGCAACTTTCTGGGCACTTTTCCCGCGGGTACCCATCACAACGAGATCATACTCATTTTCCTGGGCGTAATCAGTGATTTCATCTTCCGGAATACCCGGGAGGACGAACTTTTTGACCGGAATGTTTACCGGTCCGGCTTCCCGCAGTACCTCTCCCACGAAATTTTCCATCAGTTTTTCTTCGGTTTTGCCCATTTCCTCGATTACTTCGGTCTGGACCTGGGGTTGGGTAAAACTGGATCCGGTAATTTCCAGGGCGTCAATGGCAGGTGAATAATATACATGCAGGAAGTGCACTTCAGCATTCAGCTGAGAAGCCAGGTTCATGGCATACAGGGATGCCTGCTTGGAAACAACCGAATAGTCGACCGGTACAAGAAACCGGATAAATGCCTGAACTTTCTCGGCCATACTTTCTGAAATTTGGCGTTAAGTTACAACTTTTTTCTGATTTCCGGGAACGGATATTCATTATAGGTGCGGGATTTTTTCCTTATTCTGTAATTTCCCGGAAAGGTATCAAATGGAGTTCCGTTCATTTTCTTAGCCATAATAACGGAATCGGAGTTATCTTTGCACCGTCTGCTGAATGTCGAACACTACCTTCGATGCCCGAAAAACTGCTTGGAAAAACCCCGGAAGAACTGGCCGAAATTGCCGGCCGGTTTGGATTGCCCCGTTATGCTGCCGGCCAGATAGCTGACTGGATATACCGTAAAAAGGTTAGGTCGGTTGACGACATGACCAATTTGCCGGCTAAAGTGAGGAAAGAGCTTCTTGCCTTATATGAAACCGGGGCACAGGCTCCTCTGAAAGTTCAGGTTTCGGCCGATGGTACAAAGAAATACCTTTATGCCGCTGCAGAAGGCAGGTATGTTGAAGCAGCATATATACCTGATAAGGATCGCGGTACTTTATGTCTTTCTTCCCAGGCAGGATGCCGGATGGGATGTTTGTTCTGCATGACAGGGAAACAGGGTTTTCAGGGAAATCTGTCGGCTGCGGAAATACTGAACCAGTGGTATAGCCTGCCCGAGAGGGACAAGGTGACCAACATTGTGTACATGGGAATGGGTGAACCCCTTGACAATCTGGAGGAAGTACTCCACAGCCTTACGGTTTTTACTTCTTCATGGGGCTTTGGAATGAGCCCCAGGAGGATTACCGTTTCAACCATAGGTATTCTTCCGAAACTGCATGAATTTCTGGAGCGAAGTGAAGCCCATCTGGCCATCAGCCTTCATACCCCATTTGATGAGGAACGCATAAAGCTCATGCCGGTGCAGAAGGCATATCCGATCAGGGAAGTAATTAGGGAACTGAAAAAATACCGGCTGAGCCGGCAACGGAGGATATCGTTTGAATACATACTGTTTCGCGGCCTGAATGATACACCGGCGCATGTGAAGGAACTGGCCCGGCTGTTAAACGGCCTGCGCTGCCGGATCAATCTGATCCGTTTTCACAGCATTCCGGGTGTGCCCCTGGAAAGTCCGGATGAAGAATCCATTCTCCGTTTCCGCGATGCGCTTACCGGCAAAGGAATTTTTACTACCGTGCGTGCTTCCCGGGGGCAGGATATTGCCGCCGCATGCGGACTCCTCAGTACACGGGAACTGGCCAACCGAAAACAGGCCTGATCGACCGGCCATCTGGGGCTTAATCCCTGATGCTTTCGGACCGTTGAACCGGCTCGGAATTATTCCGCCTGATTTTCTTCCTTCCAGATATGCACCATACTGGCATTCTCAAAGCTGATGCCGTATTCGTAAAAGTAATGAACAGCAAATGTGCCATTGGTAGCAGTATGGGTATGGTATTTCTCCCTGAAGCCTTCCAGATGGAGCTGATTGACAGGCACATAGATCCTTTTTGCCCGGTAATGTTTTTCCAGGATATCCCGGTTGCGTTTCAGTTGTTTATTGATCAGCCTGACAAAATACTCATCATGTTTTCGCCTGGAATTGTGGTAGTTAATGCGGCAGGCATCAGAGCAGAATTTTCGGTCGGCCCTTCCGGTGATTTTGCTCCCGCAGTCAAGACAAAATCGTTCCATGAGTCAGATAATTGTAATTTATTGCTAATATAATATTTATTCGTTTATAATCGTTTAAAACGATAAAAAAGTGCGAGAAAATGCAGGAGGCAGGGATTAAAAAGTGCCGGCGTGCATTGCAAAATTACCGGTGATTGTCTAATCCCTAAAACCTACAAAACAATGAACAGTTTACGCAACCGGGTATATCTGATCGGGCGTTTAGGATCAGATCCGGAAATCAAGCAGCTTAACGGGGGAAAAACCCTGGCCAGGTTTTCGCTGGCAACCAATGAAAATTATACGGATGCCGATGGGAAAAAAGTCAAGGAGACTCAGTGGCACAATTTGGTTGCCTGGGGAACCACGGCCAAGACAGCCGAAAAATACCTGAAAAAAGGTTCGGAAATTGCCATTGAGGGCAAGTTGATTCACAGGAATTATGAAGACAAGGGCGGAAACAAAAGGTATGTTACCGAAGTTCAGGTAAATGAATTTCTTATGCTGGGAGGAAAGAAGGAAAAAGAATAGGTTACCTGACGGGTTGTTATTGGGGTATTTCCGGTGCAGGGCGGAACCGTTATGGTTTCGCCCTGTGTTTTTCAGATGCAATGCACCCCGATTTTTTGTAACTTTGAGAAAAATATCGGCCATGGATCTCAGGCACACATCGAGATTACTGGTAATTTGGCTTATTCCCCTTGTTTTGTATTGTTCCACATCCAATCCCAAGCAATCTATGAGCACATCGGGAAACGAACGGGCTTCTGATAGTCTGGTCAACCGCAGGCCGGCCGTTGCCGGCAGTTTCTACCCGGGTTCTGCAAAGGAACTTGCCTCAACCTTGTCGGATCTGTTTGCTTCGGCTGAACCACGAAAGGTGTCAGGTACCATTCAGGCGGTAATTTCTCCCCATGCCGGTTATGTATTTTCGGGAGGTGTGGCCGCGTCGGCTTTTCATCAGCTTGATCCCGGAAAAACATACCGGAACATCTTTGTCATAGGTTCAAGTCACCGGTTCAGTTTTGACGGGGCTTCCGTTTACACCCGCGGAAACTATGAAACACCGCTGGGGACTGTTCCGGTGAATCTGGAACTGGCCAAGAAACTTGCGGATGACCCATCGGGAGTTTTTACCGACAGGACGGATGCGCAGATTTATGAACACAGTCTGGAAGTGCAGCTCCCCTTCCTGCAGAAGATCTATGGAAACAAGCTGACCATTGTTCCGGTTGTAATCGGAACACAACGTCCGTCGGTGTGCAAAAAAATAGCCCAGGTTTTGAAGCCATACATGGTACCGGAAAATCTGTTCGTGATTTCCACTGATTTTTCGCATTATCCGGGGTATGAAGATGCTGTCAGGGCTGACGCCCTCACCGCCGATGCCATTTGCTCCAATTCGCCTGAGAATTTTCTGAATACCATACGAAAAACAGAGGCGAAGGGGATCCCGGGTCTGGTTACCTGTATCTGCGGATGGACTTCAGTTCTGACCTTGCTGCACATGACCGAAGACCTGCCGGGCATTGAATACCACAAGATACAGTACCGCAATTCAGGCGATTCACCTTACGGTGAAAGAGACCGAGTGGTAGGCTATTATGCCATTGCCGTTACAACAAAAGCCGGAACATCCGATAACAAGCCTTCAGCAAAGGAAAGCAGCAATGGGGAATTTTCCCTTACCGCGCAGGAAAAGAAAACGCTTGTTTCCATAGCCCGGAATACGCTGGAAAGTTATATACGCAACAGCAAAATACCATCGGTTGAAAGGAATCTCCTGACCCCTGCCCTGGAAACCCCCTGCGGGGCTTTTGTCACCTTGCGAAAAAAGGGAGAACTGAGAGGATGTATCGGAAGGTTTGAGCCTACCGAGCCGCTCTGGAAAGTAGTTCAGGAAATGACCGTTGCAGCGGCCATGCATGATTACCGGTTTGAACCTGTTGACAGAAATGAACTGAAAGAAATTGATATAGAAATCTCCGTCCTGACTCCCCTCAAACGAATCAATTCACCTGACCAGATACGACTGGGTATTGACGGCATTTACATTCGTAAAGGATCCGCTTCCGGCACCTTTCTTCCCCAGGTTGCCAAAGAGACCAACTGGACGCTGGAAGAGTTTCTGGGGCATTGTGCACGCGACAAAGCCGGGATCGGATGGAACGGATGGAAAGATGCCGAACTCTACACCTACCAGGCCCTCATCATAGAGGAGAAAGATTTTCAGTGAGAAATCCACCGAGAGGCCAATGAAACATTCATACAGTCTACTGCCTTTGGCGGCCCTGTGCCTTGCCGGTTATTTTCTCACCCTGATGCTGGTAAGGATGAAGGTGCTTTCCCTTTCGGCCCACCGGAAAATATGGAATTCCCTGTTGCTGGTCACCTTTCTTGTTACCGGAATTCTGGGAATTTTACTGGTCATTAACCTGAACTACCGACTGGAATGGACGTGGATCAAAACAGCCCTCCGCTGGCATGTTCATTTCGGAATCGGTATGGTGGCCGTAGCGGCTTTCCACCTGAGCTGGCATCTGAACTACTATCTTCAGATTTTCACCGCCAACAACACTGAGAAGATCACCAGGCCGGAACAGGCCAAACAAAGCATGTATCAGAAACTTTCCGATCCGGAAGTCAAAGCCTATTCCTTTCTGCTGGGGTATCTGACCCTGCAGGTTCAGCTTGTTTTTCTTCGTCAGTTTCTCAATCTTTTCAACGGCAATGAGCTCATAATAGGCTGTGTATTGTTTGTATGGATGCTGATCACAGGGTTTGGAGCAACAGCAGGAAGGAAATTTGCGGGCCTGACAAAAACTTCTCCCCTTTCATCGGCTTTTGCCCTGCTGTCTCTTCTGCCGCTGGTGTTCTATCCGTTGAGCTATTTTTTCAGGATCGTGATATTTCCTCCCGGCACCATGCCCGGACTGGTTGCTTCGCTCCTGTTCATTGCCGGAATATTGTTTCCCTTCTGTTTTTTATCAGGTATAGCATTTACGCAGATTATCAGGAATTTACCTGAGCAGAGCCGCATCCAGGCATCGCAGGTATATGCCTGGGAAACCCTGGGTGCTTTAACGGCCGGATTACTGTATACTTTTCTTCTGAGTCATTTTTTGAATACATTGTTTATTCTCACCTTTCCGGGGGTCCTGATTCTGTGGTTATGTGCGCGTACCGCTTCTCCGGAAAAAATCAGAATATACCGTACCGGATTTGGACTTCTGCTTGCAATTTCCCTGATATTAGTCATTTATGGATTGAAGGCAGAGACCCTGATGGCGCAATGGCAATATCCTGGGCAAAACATCCTTTTATTTCATGAAACCCCCTACGGACGGTTCATTCTGACCGAACAGGCCGGGCAGAAAAGCATCATTAGCAACGGAAATTTACTTGCAACAGGCAACAACACAGTTGACTGCGAAGAAGCCGTTCATTATCCCCTGGTACAAACCGGTTGCTGGGATACCCTACTGGTGATTTCAGGCGACCTGGAGGGCATGCTTCCCGAGCTGGCGAAGTACCCGATCCGGCATGTTGACTATGCCGACATCAATCCCTTCTGGGTTTCGGTGATACGCGACAGTTTGGGTGCCGGATGGCCTTTCACTATCGGTTTTCATGCAGTTGATCCGGTTCAGATGCTGCGGAATACAAGATCGGAATACAATGCCATCCTTGTCCAGTCGGCCGGAATGGGTACCTTGCAGGAAAACCGTCTGTTTTCAGCCGAATTTGTCGGGACAGTAAAAAAACATCTGGAACCGGACGGTGTTTCCTGCTGGTCTCTGCCTACCTCGTTCAATTATCTGAATCCCGAAAGCAGGCAAATCAATTCATCTGTTGTCAATACCCTGAAAACATATTTTGCTCATATCCTGCTCATTCCGGGAGAGAAATTGTACCTGATTGCCAGCGATTCCCCCCTGAATTACAATATTCCGGAACGCATTGAAAAACTGAATATTAAGAATGATTATGTAAACCAATACTATATAGATTCGACATTACTTTTATCGCGCGTACACGAAATAGAAAAGACCCTGATCAGCAGTGCCCCCGGGAACCTGGCCTTTCGTCCCGCAGGTACCTTCCTTCACCTTCGTTTCTGGTTAAGTCAGTACCGTTCGTCTTATTACGGAGTAATATTGTTTTTTCTTCTCATCGGAGTAATCGCTTTCGCGTTATATACATCAGGAAATGCGATCATGCTGGCGGCAGGGGGAGCCGGATCGGCTCTTGAGTTGCTCCTTATTCTCGGGGCCCAGATCCTGTATGGTTCTGCCTATCAGACCACAGGACTGATGATAGGAGTATACATGGCAGGAATGGCCGCAGGAGCCTGGGCAGGAAGCCGGATTCCGCAGGAAAAAGTTCAGTCAGCAACCATATTTGCTGCCGCATTTTTGATCTTCCTCTGCGTCATCACACCCTTTGTATTGACCTTTCTTCAGCGGAGTGAAACGGATGAAATTCCGGGTTACCTTCTGCTTTCAGTGCTTCTGTTGGTAACAGCCGCAATTCCGGGACTGCTTTTTGCCGCTATTGCCGGGAGAATCAGCGGCAGTGCCGCCGGAAGTCTTTATGCGGCCGACCTTACAGGCTCAGCTGTTATTCTCATTCTCACCACCGTCTTTGTTTTTCCGGTATATGGATTGCGTGTTACCGGCCTGGTATTGGGAATTGTAATACTGGCGGGTTTACTTCGTTCGAAGTTGTCGGGCAAATCAGGCCGGAAACTCCTGTAAATGCAAACACGTTCCGACCTACTCTCCCATCTGCTCGTCAAGCCGCTGCTGGCGGTTCAGCCTATTTTTAAGGATGTAGCTGTATTCTCTGGCCTTTTTATTGTTGTAACGCACATAAGACTTCTCAGCCCATTCGATGGCTTCCTGCAGATTGCCGGCTATTTCAGCCGCCAGCGCCATGTTGTAGCAGGCACGGCCGGCCAGTTTGGAATCGGGGTCATCTGTATATTTCCTCCAAACATCGGCCGCTTCTTCCCAGCGATTGGTTTGAGCCAGCCTTTTTGCATACTTCATATCATCATTTCCCTTTTTATACATTTCCCTGCCGGTATGAATCCATGAAGGGGAAATTCTCCGGGCATACTGTGTTCCGGCAAAATATCCTGCCTGTTTTACGATTTCATTCTGGGGAGGAAGATTGACAAGCGCTTCTTTATGGCTTCTTCCTTCGGCCTCCCATTCTCGGTAATCGGTGAAAATGCTTTCATCGATAATTTGCCTGTTGGCCGGATCGTAAATCCGCCAGCCCGATTCAATATTAGACCGTACGTGGGTTATTGTTACCTCGTATTTGACTTCCCGGTCATTTTCCTTGCGGGTACGTTGTTCTTTCCTATCGGAATACAGGTTATTTGAATCGAAGACCTCGAGCGACAGAAGCGCATCGGTCTGGTTCTGGCGGCAGATTCTCTCCACTGTATTCCAGTCAAGCGGCGACGGAAACTGACGGGTGCCGGTTCCATTCAGTTCATTTTCGGGCGGAACAACGACGGTGAACCTGGGCGAACTGACCAGTCCATCGGCAACCCCGCGCACGCATTCAAACGAGCCAGCCCTGTCGGCAAACAATCCCTCTCCTGTTATCACCCCTTCCAGAACGTTTTTCACCTTTTCTTCTTTTGCCGGAAGACTTCGGTTTACGACAGCCAGAGAGCGGATACCGCGCGGCACATTGATTTGTGCCGGTTCCAGTACAGTAAGGGTTACATTCATCGTTGAACACGATGTCAATGTAAGCAGAAGAGGCAGGAAAAATTGTTTCATCATAATAAAATTAATTTTCAATGGTATGATGGAACCCACATGTTCGGCATTTTATTACCGCTGTGTTTGTGTTTGTTAAACATGTGGGTTTCATAGGGAAATGATCAAATGAAATATTTTTCATTGGTGCCGGAAAGATAGGGATATTTTCTGAACTGACAGTGACGGAATGGCACTCATACCAGGAGTGGGTATGGAAGAATGAAGGCAGTCTTTTCTTACGCTGCGGATGAATAGGGCCGATATAGAGAAACCCGGTGAATTGCTCTATCTTTGTTTTCATAAAGATACAATACACCATGCAGGAAGATACCATATGTGCCATTGGAAGTCCACCGGGACAGGGAGCTATAGCCATAGTTCGAATCAGTGGTCCGGCATCGTTTAAAGCACTTGGTCAGATTTGTTCCCCGCAGAAGGCAGGAAAAAAACTGGAAGAAGTTCCCCCCGGAAAGATGGTTCGTGTATGGATACGGGATGGTGAGGCCATGCTCGACGATGGTATGGTATGCCGTTATGTTTCCCCCCACTCCTACACGGGAGAAGATATGGCAGAAATCTTCTGCCATGGCTCGGTTTACATCCAGCAGCGTTTGCTTCAGCTGCTGATTGCATGCGGCGTGCGGCTTGCCAGGCCGGGTGAATTTACCCAGCGCGCCTTTCTGAACGGCAAAATGGATTTATCGCAGGCCGAAGCGGTTGCCGATCTGATAGCTTCCTCATCGGGAGCCTCGCATCGTCTGGCCATGCACCAGATGCGCGGCGGTTTCTCTTCAGAAATTGCCGTCCTGAGAAAAGAGATGCTGCACTTTGTGTCATTGCTGGAGCTGGAACTTGATTTCAGCGAGGAAGATGTGCAATTTGCCGATCGCTCTGAACTTGCGGCACTTCTTGATCAAGTGATAGAGAAAATACGCACCATGGCCCGGTCCTTTGCCAGCGGGCAGGCCATAAAAAACGGAATACCGGTTGTGATTGCCGGTTTACCCAATGTCGGCAAATCAACCCTTTTAAATACACTGCTCAATGAAGACAGAGCCATTGTTTCTGAAATTCCCGGAACAACAAGGGATACCATTGAAGATACCCTGCATATCGAGGGTTATTTGTTCCGGATCATCGATACGGCAGGACTGAGGCATTCGAAAGATGAAATTGAAGCAATCGGGATCAGAAAGACCAGGGAAAAACTCAGAACCGCACGAATTGTTCTTCTGGTCATTGATCTGACGGAAGCCAGCAGTGAAATACCCGGAGAGATAAAGGCCCTGCAACTGGACACCGAACAGCAGATAATTCTGGTAGCCAACAAGGCCGATAAAGTTCCGGAAGAAGACCTGAAGAAGAAAGTGTCGGAACTGGAACAGATGAATGCCGGAACGGTAATTCCCATATCGGCAAAAAAGCAGAACAATCTTGAAATGCTGAGAAAGGAACTCGTTAACAGGGCACAGTCGCTGACCGAAGGGCAGGATGTACTGGTAACCAACCTGCGGCATTTTGAAGCCCTCGACAAAGCCAGGCAGGCACTGGAAAGAGCAGGTACAGGACTGAAAGAAGGCATACCCACCGATCTGGTGGCCCAGGACATCCGTGAAGCGATGCATTACCTGGCCGAAATAACCGGCGAGATCACTACCGATGAGATCCTGGGGAATATTTTCAAAAATTTCTGTATAGGAAAGTAAACAGGTTGACGGCCCGACCAGTTGCCGTCAGCAAAAGATTCATGTACCGGTGCTATCCGGCACGATGGTCAGTTTTATCGTTTCCTTGTTGACCACACTGGGCTGGAGCAGCAAAGCAGGAACCATATACATACCGTTATTGATACTCATATTGAGTGAAGGAACGGCAGATTCCTTTGCGACCTTCATGGCAAAATCGGCGGCGCTGATGGCAATATTTTCAATTGGTTTATACACCGTCATCACCTGTTTCCCGGCCATAATTCGTTCACAGGCAATCTGGTCAGCATCCTGGCCAGAAACCCACACCTTTCCGGCCAGATTTTTCTCTTCCAGAGCATTGACCACCCCGGTGGCCAGATCGTCATTGGCTACCAGCACAGCATTGATGTCGGGATGCTGTTTCAGGCATTCCTTCATCAACTTGTAGCTTTCATCCTTATCCCATCGCGGCACAAATTTGTCGAATACAACCCTGATATCGCCGCGGTCAATATACGGACCAAGCACATTCAGCTGGCCGGTTTTGATCATCAGGGAATTATGGTCGGATGTAGGTCCGCTGATAATGGCATATTTGCCTTTCGGGCACACCCTTGTAAGGTATTCGGCCTGCAGGCGGCCAACTTCCATATTATCGAACGAAATATACAGATCGAGATCGCAGTTCCGGATGAGGCGGTCGTACGAAATTACCGGAACCCCATGTTTATGGGCCAGTTTGACTATTTTGGCAGCCTGGTACTGATCAACCGGAACAACGACAAGCACATCCACACCAGCTTCCAGAAGTTTCCTGGCCTGTTCGAACTGCCGGTCAGGATTTCCGTTGGCAGTATCAAACAGCAGCTGGCCGTTGAGTTCCCTGATGCGTTTTTCAAAAATCTGTTTATCCTTTGCCCATCGTTCCTGGGCGAAGCTATCCATTAAAAGTCCCACCTGCTTTTTGGAAGAACATCCTGAAAAAAGAAACAAAAGAAACAGGGAGGCAATAGCCATCCGCGATAAGATTCGGGTTTTCATGGCAAAAGGATTTAAAGGTTATCAATCCCTGCAGCAACACCCTTTCCTGATTGTATAAAAGTAATAAAACTTCCGGTGGAAAACAAGTTTTGAGAGATATTTCAGAGCAGGCTAAACCCGTTCATTTATAAGGGCTTTCAGGATAGAGCGGACAAAAAAAGGACCCTGATAGATAAACCCCGTATAAACCTGGATAAGGGAAGCACCGGCATGCAATTTTTCCACAGCATCTTCGGGAGTCATAATGCCGCCGGTTCCAATGATAGGCAATGCATGACCCGTTTTATCAGCAATGTACCGGATGATTTCGGTAGAACGCCGGCTCAGAGGCGCCCCGCTCAATCCGCCCTGTCCGATTGTGTTCAGTTTTTCCTGAGGAGTCAGCAGGTTATCGCGGCGAAGAGTAGTATTGGTCGCCACAATACCATCCAGACCGGTTTCATCAATAATAGCAAGAGTTTCGTCAATCTGCTGAAAACTCAGATCCGGAGAAATTTTCAGCAGCAGCGGTTTTCGTACCGGCATGCTCTTTCTGGTTTCCGTAAGCCGGACAAGAATACTGCGCAACATATCCTTATCCTGCAGTTCCGACAGATCCCTGATATTGGGACAACTGACATTCACCACGAAATAATCGGCCACATCATACAAAGTCTTCAGCACGAAGTCATAATCCTCCACCGCCAGATGATTGGGAGTAGAAGTATTCTTTCCGATGTTAGCACCGATAATAATATCAGGTTTATTTTTCAGCAACCGCAATCTGACCGCCTCAGCGCCGTCGTTATTAAACCCCATCCGGTTTATCAGACCCTGGTCGGCCGGAATGCGGAACAAGCGGGGTTTAGGGTTTCCCGGTTGCGGCCTGGGAGTAACCGTTCCGATTTCGATAAAGGAAAAACCAAAAGCAGCAAATTCGTTATACACCAGAGCATTTTTGTCGAATCCGGCCGCAAAACCAACAGGATTTTCGAAATGCAGGCCAAAGACATTTCTTTCCAGTTTAACCGCACGAGGTTTGCATATATGCGCAACGACCGATTTTTTCCCCGGAATTTTAAAAAGAAAACGGATTCCCGATATCAGCCAGTGATGAATTCGTTCGGGGTCAATAAGAAAAAGAAGAGGGCGGATCAGCAGTCTGTACATAAATTTTTTAGCAAATCTACTAAGAAAAAAGAACTCTCTGTAATTCACATACGTAATCTTGCAAATGATTACATTTGTAAACATTCTAATCATTTTAACTAACCTGAACGGAACAAAGGGCAAAAAGATGGCAAAAAATTCGGGTTTATTTGTCGGAACCTTTATTACAGAGGCAGGATTCAGGTATTCACACCAGTTGTTTTGCCTGATACGTGAGATCTGCGCTTATCTGGTTCCCATTTAAGCTGAAACAAAACCCCATTGCCCAAATTCTGATCACAGTATACCTGGATAAAGTTTTGACCGGAAGGTATTTCCGGCAATGGAAAGTCACTATCCCCTGATCCGGAATCCATCAAGAGTCCGGATCGTTTGCATTCCATTCCTTAAGCGTTCTGCAAAAAACAATACCCCAGGCCGAAAATTCAAGGAACAGACGAGAGCAGAAAAGAATTTACTGTCCTTTATCCTGCTGAGGCACAAAGCGCTGGTAGGTATTATCGGCAAACAGCAGAAGAATTTCCTTCACCCTGGAAGTGTTTTTACCGGCATCAGGAACAGAGGAACCATATTTTTCCGGATCGGAAGAACGGATCTCCCGGATCCCCTCGATTTTTACGGTATCTGCGGCGGTTTCAGGGGAAGGCAAAGGCTGTTCAAACAGAGTTCCCGTGCGGGGTTTTCTGTACATTTCCCCCTTCCCCAGAAGAAGCCATTCGGGATTTACCTCAGGGAACCGTTTGAGAATCTTCACCAGCACATCATAACTGGGCAGATTTCGTCCCGATACGAGATGCGATACCGCCGACCGCTGAATGGAGAGTTCATCGGCAAATTGAGACGGAGAAAGCGATTCCGCCTTCATCAGAGCCAGGAGACGATCTTTCATAAGAACCACATAATTCTATTACAAATGTAATTTAATTTGTGTTTACAATAGTGCCCTGAATCGATAATAGGTAATTTACGGATGTAATTTTATTAATCCGTTAAGTAAGCAAATCCCGCATAAGAAAATTTACCAGCTGGTTTAATGGCCAGCTTCACGATTTTGCAATACGGGATGGAATGTTAAAGACAAGTTCAGAGAAGCCCGAAACTTACATCTAAGGACGATCCATGTTTGTTGAAGGGCATATGCGAGGGAGACGTAACAATAAAATCCCGATTCCGGCGTTGGTCCTTTGCTGTACTTCCAACCATTCGGGCATTCATGCTTCATTTGACGAAATGCTTTGCGCATCAAAAACAACGCGGTATGCCATAAGAACCGCTTTCATTCCGTTTCAGAGGAACTTGTCCGGATACCTTTGAAAAAAACAATCCACAATGTATACGGTCGATTGCTCTGTATATGCGCAATAGGAACTTAAAAGACTATTTATTTTTATGTTAAAGTATTAATTGAAATAAAATGCATGAAATATTGATATACAACATAATAATTCCTTATTTTATACGATTGTTTCTTTCCAACCGTTTTTCTGATGAAAAATATTTCAACTTTTAGTTAAAAAAATACATGTAAAATACTGGTTATTAATGTACTAAATCAAAAATATTTTAATGTTTACATTTGTAATATCGGGTAAAAATCTCCTTATGGACACTTCCTGCCAACGAATCAGTCGGCAGAAAGGACAAAAATTTATCTTTGTTCAACCTATCTAAATACACTATCGAACATGCGCAAAACCGATCTGCTTTTTCTGATGGCCATTGTTTTAATGGGCTTTCTTTACGGACTGCACCGGATCATCCCCATGCGCCCCTATTCCATTCATCAATGGCGGCAAACCGATTGCCTCTCGATCACCCTGAATTACAGCAGGGAAAATCTCCCTTTTGTGCAACCGGAAATTCATAATGTAACCTTCGGAGAAGGCAAAGTTGTCAGTGAGTTTCCGGTTATATACTATTTGGTGGGAAAGCTATGGAAAATTACAGGGCAGAACGAATCCATTTTCCGCATTCTCAATCTGCTGATCGTCATAACAGGGCTCTTTCTGCTGTATCGTCTTACTGCCGGAATTACCGGGAATCAGTATATTGGTTTGCTGACGGGCCTGCTTCTTTTTGCTTCCCCCCTTCTGGTTTATTACGGCAGTAATTTCCTGATGAATGCACCGGCCTTTGGCTTAGCCCTGGCAGGAGGATATTTTGTATGGAAATACCTTTCAGGTAACCGGTTGATGCATTTGGTAACTGCTGCAGGGATATTTACTCTGGCAGGATTGCTGAAAATCAGTTCATTGCTGTTGTTTTGTTCCCTTGTGGCTGTTTTCCTTGCCGCCATGTTTGGCCTCTTTGGTCTGAAGAAACTTTCGGCACAAAAGTGGCTTCCTGTAGTACTTGCCATCATGATCGTGCTGGGTATCAATTTCATCTGGTACAAATATGCCATCCACTATAATACCATCCATAAAACCCGCGGAATTTTTCTGCAGGGATTCTATCCTATATGGGATCTGGACAAAGCCGCCATCCGAGCCAACTGGCACACCCTTCGGCATAATCTGCTTCCCGCGTATTTTCATCCATACCTTATCTATTTTGTTCTCCTGGCATTTATCCTCAATCTTTTTCATTTCAAATCCTGCAAACGGATTCTGATTTTGCTGAACATCGCCACTTTTTTCGGCGTGGTTGCCTACATACTTTTCTTCTATAAGGCGTTTGATGTACATGATTACTACCTGACGGATTTGCTTCTTTTTGTTCCGGTAACCCTGCTTACTTTTTCTGAACGTATTGTGCGCACAAGAAAGCAACTCGCTTCACAATGGTATTTTTATCTGACGGCCATACTGTTTGTTTTGTTTCTCAGTTATTATACAGCTTTGAAAATCAGAATACGGTACAATATACACCAGCATTTTCGCGGACTGCACAGGCTGCTTCCGAAGGAAGAAATTGATGTGTATAACTGGTATCACTGGCACTATGCAACCTATTACAGGGCCTATGAAACGGCCGAACCCTGGCTCAGGAATCTGGGCATCAGGCGGACCGACCGCATTATCAGTATTCCTGATCAAAGCATCAACATCACATTGTATCTGATGGATCAGAAAGGATTCACCGATTTCGGGCGCAGGAGAAATCCACCCCAGCCCATCGGGGAATGGATAGAACATTGCCGGGGACTTGGTGCCCGGTATTTGATTATCAATGACAAGGAATTGCTGAACGACTCTACTGTTGTGCCGTATTGCCGGCAAAAAATATCTGAATACAACAACCTCATTTTATTTGATTTACAAAATTTACCGCACATATTAAATTAAATTTTTCAAGTAATTATTCAACAGCAAAAAGGAAGGAACGTGAAAAAAACGATTGCATTTCACTGGCAGATACTGATAGCCCTTGTTCTGGGCGTGCTATTCGGGTTATTTCTGAAATCCTATTCTTCCTGGGTTGACTGGATGGGGGAACTGTTTCTGAGGGCATTAAAAATGATTGTCATTCCCTTGATTTTCTTCACCATTACCTCCGGCATAGCGAACAACGGCAACGCAGCGAATCTGGGAAAGATCGGAGCAAAAACCCTTGGATTTTATCTGGCAACCACCCTTCTTGCCGCCGTCACGGGGCTTCTTCTGGTAAACCTCATGCGACCCGGACAGGGTGCTGAGCTTCTGTTGCAGGATCTGTCGGAAAAAGGAACCCCCATCCATGAAGGAAAGTCCATCCGGGACCTGCTGATCACCATCATACCCGACAACATATTTTCTGCCCTTACGGCATCCAATACCCTTCAGATAATAGTTTTTGCCGTTCTCCTGGGTTTTTTCATCACACGGTTACCTGAGAATCAGCGCCTGGTTCTGACCCAGTTCTTTGATGCATCCTCCGCCGTGATGATGAAAATTACCATGTTCATCATCCGTTTTGCCCCTTATGGAATATTTGGCATAGTAGCCCGTCAGGTTGCCCTGCAGGACAATCCCGCCGGCCTGGCGGCAAGTCTTGGCCGTTACATGCTGGTCGTCATTGCCGGTCTGAGCCTTCACAGTCTGGTATCGTTGCCTGTCATTCTGCTGGCGTCAGGAATCCATCCCTTGCGGCATTATAAGGCCATGCTCCCCGTGCTGATCACCGCGTTCAGTACTTCGTCATCGAATGCCACCCTGCCATTGACGCTTTCGACCGTTCAGAGCGGGTGCGGCGTATCGCAGCGGATCGCCGGATTTACCCTGCCCCTGGGTGCCACGATCAATATGAACGGAACAGCCCTGTATGAGATCGTTGCAGCCATCTTCATTGCCCAGGTGTATGGAATTCATCTACCCGCTGACAAGCAGATCACAGGAGTACTCGTTGCCCTGCTGGCCGCAGTCGGGGCAGCAGGTATTCCGATGGCCGGACTGGTTACCATGACCATTGTAATGACCGCCATGGGACTTCCCGTGGAAGGAATAGCGCTGGTGCTTACCGTCGACAGGCCGCTCGACATGTTCCGCACCCTGGTCAATGTTCTGGGCGATACCTGTGGAGCCGTTGTAGTGGCCAAATCGGAAGGCGAAAGTCTGACCGTAGCCTGCCGGAAGCATGGAAATGATCAGACTAAAGCATCATAGAGAATCTCAACCGGATGAAGGCCTTTGCGTCCGGTCCCATCTTCGATCTGATGCCGGCAGCTTGTTCCAGGAGCTGCAATAATTACATCCTCCGGCGCATTTCGTATGGCCGGGAAAAGGACCAGTTCACCCACCTTCATGGACAGTTCGTAATGTTCTTTTTCATAGCCGAAAGAGCCAGCCATGCCGCAGCATCCGGAGGGAATCTCCGTCACCGTATAATTTTCCGGAAAGGAAAGAACCTTTTTTGTGGGATTGGTTGATGCAACAGCCTTTTGCTGGCAATGGCCGTGCAATTTAATTGTACGCGCCCTGGTGGTAAACTGTTCCTTCTTTATATTTCCCCTGTCCATTTCCCTGGCCAGGAATTCATCGATCATATAGGAGCAGGAAGCGATTTTTTTTGCCAGCTCCTTCATTTCTCCCCGCATGAGATCAGGGTATTCATCGCGGAAACCCAAAATAGCAGAAGGTTCAATACCCAGCAAAGGACGTTCCTCCGACACATAATCCTTTAAGCAGAGCAGGTTGGTGCGGGCGATTTTCCTCGCGCGGCGGAGAAGACCTTTTGAGATGTAGGTACGGGCGCTCTCTCCGTGCCGGGGAAGCTGAACCCTGTAGCCCAGGCGGGTAAGGAGCTTGATTGCCTTGATGCCAATTTCAACATCATTGTAATTGGTAAATTCATCAACAAAAAGGTTGACCACAGAGGCATTTTCGGGCAGGGAAGCATTCAGTTCAGGCAGGTTTTTTCTGGCCCACCGGCGGAGAGTGGTTTTGTAGAGCTTCGGGAAGGTTCTGTGGACAGTAAAGCCCACCCATTTCATAAACGTGTGGGTAATAAGTTTACTGGTAATGATCTGGTTGTACAAAGCCGGGAAGACAGATCCCAGTTTATTGAACCAGGTAATATAGGCAACCAGTCGGGCCCGAAGGGGAACACCATGGCTGTCGTAGTAATGCTGAAGGAATTCAGCTTTCAGTTTAGCCATGTCGACGTTGGACGGGCATTCGGACTTACACCCCTTGCAGGAAAGGCACAGGTCGAGAATATCATAAATTTCCTTATGGTCGAAAGGATTTTTCTGGTTGGGGTGGGAAATGAATTCGCGCAGGATATTGGCCCTTGCCCGGGTGGTGGTATTTTCGTCCATGGTAGCCATATAGCTGGGGCACATAGTTCCTCCAATTCGGGCCGATTTGCGGCAGTCGGCTGAACCGTTGCAATTTTCGGCCATTCGTATATAGCCCATGGTAGAGGAGAAATCGAGAATTGTTTCCGGTTCGGTTGGATACACCCCGGGTTCGTACCTCAGAGAAGTATCCATTGGCGGGGTATCGGTAATTTTACCGGGATTAAGAATCCCTTCCGGGTCGAAGGTTCTCTTGATTTCTTTCAGTAAAGCATAATTTTTTTCACCCACCATCATCGGGATAAACTCCCCCCTCAGTCTTCCGTCGCCATGTTCTCCGCTGAGGGAACCGTTGTATTTTTTTACCAGTTTGGCCGTTTCGGTGGCCACGGTTCTGAAGAGCCTGACATGATCAGGGTCTTTAAGATTCAATACCGGTCGCAGATGAAGCTCTCCGGTAGCGATGTGGGCATAGTAAACACAGTTCAGACCCAGCCGCTGCAGCATTTCCTTGAACTCAGCAATATATCCGGGAAGTTTATCCGGGGCAACGGCTGTATCTTCGATTACGGCCACCGGCTTGGCATCGCCCGGTATATTCGAAAGGAGCCCGAGGCCCGCTTTGCGGAGAGCCCAAACCCTTTTGATATCGGGTCCTGTAATAAGAGGAAAGTAGTATCCCAGGCCGGCGGCGCCCATTTCCTTTTCCATTTTATTGCGTATCTCCTCAATCTCGGCGAGGGAATTTCTTGCAAACTCAGCAATAATAATCGCACCAGGTTCTCCCTGGATAAAGAAGCGGTTTTTTCTTTGCTCAATATTTTCCCTGGTACAGTCTATGATGATCTTATCCATCAGTTCGATGGATCCCGGAGAATACGTCAGAGCCATCAGGTTGGCCTGCAATGCTTCTTCGAGCGTATGGCAATGCACCGCAACAAGACCGGTTACCGGAGGCGGAAGAGGTTCAAGATGCAAGGTTATTTCCGTGAGAAACATCAGCGTACCCTCGGAGCCGGCAATCAGGGAAGCCAGATTGAGCGAACCTCCTTCGGGAGTAAACGGCTGCTGGCGAAGCAGAATATCGATAGCGTATCCGGTATTCCGGCGTTTCAGCGATGGGTCTGGGTATTCCTTCAGGATGTTGGCCCGGTTTTCGGGATCAGAAAGAATAGAACGAATTTTCCTGTACACTTCCCCTTCTCTGTTCTTGAGGAGGCATTTCTTCTCGAATTCTTCCGGGGAAAGCGGCCTGAATTCAACTTCGCTTCCGTCGCTGAGAAAACCCTTCACTGCCAGCAGGTGGTCGCGGGTACTTCCGTAGATCAGGCTGTGGGCACCGCAGGCGTTGTTTCCTACCATCCCTCCTATCATGCACCGGTTGGAAGTGGAAGTTTCGGGAGCAAAGAAGAGCCCGTAAGGTTTCAGTACCTCATTGAGTTCATCCAGCACAACCCCCGGTTCAACGCGCACCCAGCGTTCTTCAGCATTTATTTCCAGAATTTTATTCAGATGGCGTGAAATGTCAACAATCATTCCCTTTCCGACAACCTGGCCGGCAAGAGAAGTTCCTGCGGCCCTTGGAATAATGGGTATTTTATGTTCCCGGGCAAAACGGATGATTTTTTCTATATCGTTCCTGTTTTTAGGCCGGATGACAGCATCGGGTTTTTCTTTGTATGCCGAAGCGTCTGTTGCATACATCAGCAAAAAAGGTTCGCCGGTAAAAATGTCGCCTTCTATTTCTTTTTTCAGAATGTCTAAAGGAAAGTCACGCATGGAGAATATGTTCTGTAATTATGTTATAGAGCACAAAGATAAAAACTCTTTTGTTGTTGCGAGTTGGTGACACAGGTTTTGTTTGATATCAAATATAGTGCAGTAATTACCGGGGATATGTTTTCCAATGAGCATTTTCTTTACGCCGTTTTCAATTTACTGCAGGAAGAAAAAGCGAGTATCTAAAAAGATGATTTAAATCAGGTAGAAAACCTTCTTCAGATAGTTTAAATTATATACCTTTAGGCTTTCCAATTTCAAATTATAAAATACTGATAAACAATGGATTTACTTGAAAAAATAAAAGCGAGGGCAAAGCAGTTGGGAAAACGGATTGTTTTGCCGGAAGGTCTGGAGGAACGAACCCTTAAAGCCGCCGATGAAGTGATCAGGGAAGGGATAGCGCAGGTTATTCTGATAGGTGATCCCGAAAAGGTACAGGCCAAAGCGAAGGAACTGGGGCTTACGCAAATTGCTAAGGCTAAGATTGTTAATCCGCTGCATCATCCCAGAAAAGAGGCCTATATTGATCTGATGGTAGAGCTTCGGAAGAACAAAGGATTAACCAGGGAAGAGGCCGCCAGGCTGATAGAAGATCCGTTGTATCTGGGCACCCTTATCATCAAGTCGGGCGATGCCGACGGGGAGGTTGCCGGAGCCATGAATGCCACGGGGGATGTATTGCGTCCGGCATTTCAGTACGTAAAAACATTGCCCGGCATCAGTGTAGTGTCGGGGGCATTTCTGATGATACTTCCTGATACAAAATTCGGAGAGAACGGACTGATGGTATTTGCTGATTGTGCGGTTCATCCGAATCCGACAGCCAAAGAGCTGGCAGAGATTGCCGTAACCACAGCGCGGACGACCCGTGCGCTGGCCGGATTCGAGCCGCGGATTGCCATGTTAAGTTTTTCGACAAAAGGAAGTGCCAAACATGAACTGGTTGACAAGGTTGTTGAAGCAACGCGCATTGCCAGGGAGATGGACCCCAACCTGCAAATTGACGGCGAACTGCAGGCCGATGCTGCCATCATAGAATCGGTTGGCAAGAGCAAGGCACCGGGATCTCCGATAGCTGGAAAGGCGAATGTACTCATATTCCCTGATCTGCAATCGGGAAACATTGCCTACAAGCTGGTGCAGCGCATGGCACATGCCGAAGCTGTAGGACCTGTTTTGCAGGGTATGGCTGCCCCCATCAACGATTTGTCAAGGGGGTGCTCGGTAAGTGATATTGTTAATGTGATAGCGATTACAGCCAATCAGGCTGCCGGTTTATAACGAGTTACAAATTTTAAACAGGTAATCATGTCAGAAATACTGGTAGAACCGATTGAACAATACGGTTTGAGTAAAAAGGTACGGACGCAGAGCCTTTTTTCGAAAATAGGAATTGTAGGATGCGGATCCGTTGGCAGGAATCTGGCCCGGCTGGTCAGTGCAAGCGGGATGGAAGTTATTTTTGTGGAGGTGAGTGAGGAAAAAATCGCCATGGCCCTCCGGGAGATTGAACGGGAGCTTGACCGGCAGATCGAGCACTGGGGGATGACCCCCGGGGATAAGCGAATCATTATGTCGCGCATTCATGGCACACTGAAGTACGAAGACCTGCAGGGCTGTGACCTGGTGATTGAGGCCATTCTGTCCAAATCGAGTGAACTGACTACTGAAATCCGTAAAGGTGTTTTCAAAAACATTGAGCGGCATGTAGATCCGAATTGCATCATTGCCACGAATTCAACGACTACCATCATAACCGAACTCGCCTCTGAACTGGAGTACAAGCACCGCTGTGTCAGTTTGCATGTACTGACCACTGCCAAGGATGCCCGTGTAGTGGAAGTGGTCAAGGGGCTTTATACCTCGGAAGAAGTATATCAGGCTGCCTGCAAGTTTGTGAAACTGATCGGAAAAACGGTTGTTCCGGTAGAGGAATCTCCCGGTCTGGTCAGCATCCGGATTTTCTCTGTAATGTTTAATGAAGCCTGCGAAATGCTCATGGAAGGAGTTGCCCGCAAGGAAGATATTGATCTGGTGATGCGCGACGGTCTGGGCCTGGCATATGGTCCCTTTGAAATGGCTGATCGTGCAGGACTGGACAAGGTAGAACGGTGGATGGAAAACCTCTACAAGGAATTTGGAGACATGCGCTATAAACCTTCTCCCCTCCTTAAAAAGATGGTTCGGGCCAACCAACTGGGTACCAAAACCAGAAAAGGATTTTATGAGTACGATGAATCAGGGAGGAAAATTACGCAAACTATTGTAGGTGAATAATCTGAAAGTTTATGAAAATACTTGTTTTGAACTGTGGCAGTTCTTCGATCAAGTTTCAGTTGTTTGAAATGACCACTGAATCTGTTCTTTCCCGTGGAATTGTTGAGAAAGTTGGTTTGAAGGGATCATTTCTGAAGCTGGAGAAGGAGAACGGACAAAAGGTAATGTTTGAAGGAGAAATACTTGATCACCAGACCGGTATTGAATATGTGCTGGGTGTTCTGACGAGCCGGAAGCACGGTTGTCTGAAGAGTCTGGATGAAATTGATGCCATTGGCCATCGGGTTGTGCATGGTAAAGAGAAATTCAAGTCGAGTGTACTGATAACCGATGAAGTCATTCAGGAACTCGAAAGGTGTGTGGATATTGCCCCGCTGCATAATCCGCCCAACCTCAAAGGTATTTATGCCATGCAAAACCTCCTGCCTGCTGTTCCGCAGGTAGCTGTATTTGATACTGCCTTTCATCAGACCATGCCAAAGCATGCTTACATGTATGCATTGCCCTATTCCTTATATGAAAAATACGGAATCAGGCGGTACGGATTTCATGGTACAAGCCATCGGTATGTATCCAGGCGTGCCTGTCAGTTTCTCGGGGTTGATATTGAAAAGCAGAAAATGATTACCTGTCATCTTGGAAACGGGGCTTCCATGACGGCTGTTTTGTATGGCCAGTCGGTCGACACCTCCATGGGGCTTACTCCTGTGGAAGGCCTCATTATGGGGACCAGGGCAGGAGACCTTGACCTGGGCATTATCACCTACATCATGGACAAAGAGGATATCGGTTATAAGGCGGTCAGCACACTCATTAACAAGCACAGCGGAGTACTTGGCATTTCGGGAATTTCTTCTGATATGCGGGAAGTGGAGGAGGCTGCGAATAAGGGAAACGAGCGTGCGAAGCTGGCACTCGATATGTACCACTACCGGGTGAGAAAGTATATAGGTGCCTATACTGCCGCAATGAACGGACTGGATATTCTGGTGTTTACCGGCGGGATTGGCGAAAACGGATGGGAAACAAGGGAGGAAGTCTGCAAAAACATGGAATATCTGGGCATTTATCTTGATTCAGCCAGAAACAAAGGGTTAAGAGGAAAAGAGGCTGTGATCAGCACCGATAATTCCCGTGTAAAGGTTGTGGTGATACCAACCAATGAAGAGCTGGTAATAGCGCAGGATACGCAGATGATAGTTTCCGGCAGGAAGTAAGGATTATTCTTCTATAAACCCCCTGTATGCAATATCTTGAAAAACCGCTGTCGCAGTTACTGAATGTTGCGCGGTCACGGCCGCAACGGAGGCTTATTGTTGCCGCAGCCGAAGACAAGTCTGTTCTTCAGGCGGTATGGGAGGCAAGGAATGAAAAAATTGTCGCTCCTGTTCTCGTCGGGGATTCGGCAAAGATCAGGGAAATACTCAGGCAACTGGGGGGCAGTGCGGACGACTGGGAGATAGTTCATGAACCCGATGCCTCGGCTGCTGCGTCGCGTTCAGTTGGATTAATCAGGGAGGGCAAGGGAGAGATCCTGATGAAAGGGTATCTTCCGACGGCTGTTTTGCTGAAGGCGGTTTTGCACAAAGAAAACGGTATCCGCGAATCGAGCATGCTGAGCCATGTTACCCTGTTTGAAATCCCCTCCTATCAAAAATTGCTGGGATTGTCGGATGCAGCCATTAATATTCAGCCCACTGTTGAAGAGAAAGCGGAGATCATCCGGAATGCTGTCAAGGTATTTCACAGGCTGGGTGTTGAGAAACCGCTTGTGGCGGTATTGGGTCCGGTTGAGACTGTTAATCCAAAAATAGAATCGACGGTTCATGCGGCAATGCTTGCTGTCATGCAGGTAAGGAAGCAGATACCCGGGTGTATCATTGACGGTCCGCTGGCCATGGATAATGCCATATCGGCCGAAGCAGCCAGGCACAAGCACATTGAAAGTCCCGTTGCCGGGAATGCTGATATTCTGATAGCACCTGACCTGGATGCAGCGAATATTTTGTACAAGTCGCTGATATTTTTTGCAGGAGCGGTTTCGGCCGCCATTATAACCGGAGCCCGTGTACCGGTAGTTCTTACCTCGCGGTCCGATTCGGAACGAAGCAAACTCTTATCGATTGCTCTGGCAGCTGCTCTGGAATAGTTACCATAAAACTGAACTACCATGCCTGACAAGAAGATTCTGGCCATCAATCCTGGCTCGACATCGACTAAAATTGCCGTGTATCTGAACAACAGGGTCATTTTCCTCAAAAACATCAGGCATCCCCCGGAAGAATTACGGAAATTCAAGCACATCAGCGAGCAGTACGAATACAGGAAGGAAGCGATTCTGAGGGAGCTTCAGCATGCCGAGATTGATCTTTCGATGATTGAAGCTGTAGTTGGAAGAGGGGGGCTGCTGCATCCCATCCGTTCCGGGGTATATGCTGTCAACGAACGGTTGAAGGAAGACCTGCGCAAAGGAGTAATGGGAGAGCATGCCAGCAACCTGGGCGGATTGATTGCTGATGACATAGCCAGATCGCTTCCGAATGCCAAAGCCTATATTGCTGATCCCGTAGTTGTGGATGAGATGGAGGATGTAGCCAGAATCAGCGGTCATCCTCTTTTCAATCGTCAATCCATTTTCCATGCTTTGAATCACAAAGCGGTTGGAAGGGCGTATGCGCGGCTGGTCAATCATCAGTACGAAGAAATGAATCTGATCATTGCCCATCTGGGTGGAGGAATTTCGATAGGGGCGCATAAGCAGGGTCGGGTGATTGATGTGAACCAGGCGCTGGACGGGGAAGGTCCCATGTCGCCTGAGCGGTCAGGCACCCTTCCGGCCGGCCAGCTGGCCAAGCTCTGCTTCAGCGGAAAATACAGCTACGACGAGATTAGGGAAATGATCACAGGGCAGGGAGGACTCATGGCATGGTTTGGCACCAACAACGCCTACGAGATTGAATTACTGGCTGCTGACGGTGATGTTAAGGCAAAGAAAATCCAGGATGCCATGGCATACCAGATTGGCAAGTGCATCGGGGCGATGGCTGCGGTATTGCATGGCGAGGTTGATGCCATCATTCTTACCGGAGGACTGGCCCATAATACAGCTCTTGTTGAGTACGTAAAGAAGATGGTTTCCTTCATTGCGCCTGTAGTCATTTATCCGGGAGAAGACGAAATGCATGCTCTGGCCATGAATGGACTCAGAGTTCTGCGCGGAGAACTTGAGTGCATGGAATACAATGAATCCAATATGATTAATACCGACCCGTTCAAGGAGGGTTAAGGGACTGAACAGGACACCGGAATGATTTTTCCGTTAAAAAAACGGTGGCCATTCAGGGCAAATTCAGCTATGAAGGAGGCCATTTCACCGGGAGTAAGCGGAGCCTTATAATCAGGAAATGCTTCTGCCAGCATTTCTGTCTGAACGGAACCAAGTGCCAGGCAATTTACCGAAATTTTATCAGGTTTTAATTCTTCGGCAAGGCATTCTGTCAGTATGGCCAATGCTCCTTTGGAAGCGCTGTAATAATGAAGGCCGGGAAATTTCACACTTCCCTGCACACCACCCATACTGCCGATATTGACGATATGAGGATGCCGCGATTTTTTGAGGAAAGGAAGCAAACTTCTGATCAGCATGCCAGGCACAAGGACATTGGTTTCGAACATTTTTCCGGCTTCTTCGGCAGACATTTCGGAAAAGGGTTTCTTCACCAGAAGTCCTGCATTATTGACAATAACATCTATCCGGTCGGTCTTTTTCTTGATTTGGTTTACAAGTTCCTCCGGATCTGACAGGCAGGCCAGGAGATCGTATTCTATGGTTACGAGATTTGAAAAAACGTCAGAAAGGGCGAACAGTTGCTTTCCATTTCGGGAAATAGCAAAAACCATACAGGATGAGTCTTCCAGAAATTTTTTGGTGAGGGAAAAACCAATCCCCTTACCGGCGCCCGTTACGACAATGTATTTTTCCGGCATAACTTTTGCATGTAGATAAAAAAATACCCGAACTATGTCCAAAAATAAGAAATATGCCGGAATTCTTCTTTTCGTGCTTTTAGCATGGATATTTTCCCCCTCTGTGGGGTATGGACAGGAGCGGAAACGCGACTACGACAAGGAAAAGCAGGAAAAGGAAGAATCGAACCGGAAATTCTTTTTCGGAGGGAATTTTGCATTGATGATAGGGACGATCACCAATATAGAAATTTCTCCCCTGGTAGGATATCACATTACAACCCGGCTGTCGGCCGGAACTGGTATTACCTATGCCTATTACAAGGAACGATTTACCGGATTCAATACCTATGAATCGCATATTTACGGAGGCCGGATTTTCGGATCGTGGCTGGCGATAAAAAACCTGAAAGAGCTGATTGGTCTGCCGGGTAACGGAGGCATAATCGGATACACAGAGTATGAAGCGCTGAACATGGATGACAATTATAAGACAACCCTGATCAATACCGGAGATAAACAGAGAGAGTGGTTTCATAATGTTTACGTAGGAGGAGGATACCGGCAACCCCTTGGCAGGAATGCCTCATTCAATATTATGGTTTTATGGAATCTGAATCAGAGCCCGAAATTGCCGTATGACAATCCGACCATTCGAGTCGGATTCTACTTCTAGGCTCAGATTTTCCCTGGTACAATTTCTTTCAATACTTCATCGGGGCAATTTTCTTGGAAAGTTTTCCCGATTGGTGTATCTTTACAACTTTATTTACCTTAAAATTTTATTCGAATGGTAGTAGCCAATAACAAAGTTGTATCCGTTACCTATGAACTCAGAAAGAATTCTGCCGACGGAGAAATCATTGAAATCGTAAAGGAAGACAATCCGCTGGTATATATTGCCGGCATAGGCAGTTTGCTTCCTGATTTTGAAGCCAATCTGATGGGAAAGAAGCTGGATGAGTCGTTTTCTTTTTCCATACCTGCCGACGATGCATACGGACCCCGTGAAGATGCAGCCATCATAGACATTCCCTTGCAGGTGTTCATGGTTGACGGAGCAGTGGACTATGAGCTCGTAAAGATAGGACAGACCATACCCATGCGCGACCAGGACGGGAACCGGCTGAACGGAATTGTTCTGGATGTTAACGAAACCTCTGTCAAAATGGATTTCAATCATCCGCTGGCCGGCGATGATTTATTTTTTACAGGAAAGGTAGTTGGTATCAGGGATGCGACACAGGAAGAACTGGAGCATGGTCATGTACATGGCCATGGTGCGCATTCGCATGATGAAGATTAATATACTTATTTAAGCAGGCGTTTGATCCTGATGGAAAGTTCATTGGGGCTGAATGGTTTGGTAACATAATCATCAGCCCCAAGTTCAAATGCTTTCATTACGATATCTTCTGCCCCGATCCGGGTAAGCATTACTATAGGAATAGTCAGTTTCAGGTCATTTCGAACGTGACGGATGAGTTCAAGTCCATCGATGAGCGGCATATGAAGGTCGGTAAGCAGAAGATCAAACTGTGATTCAGCAAGTTTTTGTTTTGCTTCCGCTCCGTCGTGAACAGCCACCACCTCATATCCTTCCTGAAGCAAACGGTGATTGAGTGCCATCAGAGTCATTGCATCGTCTTCACAAACAAGAATTTTCATTGCCCCTCAAAATAATATTACAACAAATATACAATTTAAATCTGAAAATCAGATTTTAGGTTCTCAATAACCAGTTTACAATCGGCAAAAATACGGGCGGCAAGTTCGGAAGCCAGATCCTGGTCGGGGGTATTTTTGGAGAGGTCTTCCAGTTGGTCTGCGAGGAAACGGGTTTCGTTCATGCCAATAAAATCAAGTTGGGGAGCGAACTGGTGCACGAGTGAGCGCACCAGAGGCCAGTCAGCCTTGGCAGTGGCCATATTTATCTGACCCAGAAAGCGGGGTGCATTTGTGACGAATTCAGTAACGATGTTTTTTACAAACAATTCATCGCCGCCTGATATTTCTCTCAGATAGGAAAGGTTGTAGTTCATAAAATCACCAGAGATTAGTGCAATCTTTTGTATGTATCGTCCAATATTTTACTCATCAGTGGTATGTAATAACGCCATACAAAATTAGTGGTTTTTTGCGGTGAAGACGAATGCAGCACTGAAATTTTTTCCCAGTTTTTAATATTTCTGGTCCAGTAAGGAATCCGGCAATTTGAAAAGTCGCCGGTAAAATACCAGAGTGACTGTTTTTGACGGGAATGAATAATAGCAGGAAAATGAACCGGTATCATTTCCCTTTCCATACGGGCCCTTCCGGAATCGTTAACCGGGATGTAGAATTCTGCAAAGATTTCATTGGCTGGACCCGAACCGGAGATTTCAAACCAGCCAGGATACTGGATGGTGTCGGGGAGGTGATATTCAGCAGCTTTGCTTTTTGGAGTTACGATCAAGGGGATAGGGCTCAGAAGGTCATTCTGATCCAGTACTAAGATTCTGCTACCCCGTATGAAAACTATTCCAGGTCCTTTAAAATGCCATGGTTTTCCATACAATTTTGTATAGCTGGCAACAAGTTCCGGAAGCAGATCGGGATTTTTCGCTGTGTCGAGTTTTGGAAAAAATTTGCCGTTCCAGTATGAATAATCGATTTTGAACATTTCAGCTGTTTTATTGAGAACCAGAGGATCGGAAGCGGATGAAAAGAACTGGTGTTCGGCAATGACGGTTTTATTTTTATCGTACATGCTTTTAAGAAGGAAATAATCATTCTGGTTCAGACCTCCGATAATCTTAATAGTTGAGCCTTTCTTTTCGCCGGAGGCTCCCATGAACCATTCTCCATAGGTTATTCCTTTTGTATCGGCGTAGAAAAGCACATCATTCTTATCGCTTAATTCTTCGATGTCTTCAAGCCGTATTCGTTTTACTTCGAAATTACGGCTGTTTTCAGGAGCCAGAGGCAGAAAACCATAATAGTCGGTTGCCAGGTCGTACGGTTTTCCGTCAGATTTTGTAAAGCGGAAATGATTGAGTGTCCATAGGAAAGGTAAGTGACTGCTACGGCAAATATCTGTGACCGATTTGTCAACCAGAATGACACCCAGTTGCCTTTGCGGCTCAATGCGCCATAAGATATGGCCAGCAAACGGAATCAGGATCAAAAGAACCAGTAATACCAGAATTATCCGGAGTGTTTTCATGGGGCAGAATTTTTAGGATAAATTTCTGGACAAATTTTTAATGGAGCACAAGTTATAAAAAAAATTGATATCAATTGATTTTCAGGACATCTAATTTGCGTTTACTTTATTAATTTTTGTGTTGGGCAAATAATCTTCCATTCGCAGAGCGGGATATTTGGTGATGGGATATTGTACAGCTTTTTTTGAAGCCGCAATAAAATCCATTGAACCAATCAGCCGGCTAATGGCATTTGTCCGTCAGTTGGCAGATAAACAATGAATAAACCGGTTGAATAAAACCAATTCATTATCTTTGCTGCAATTCAAAATTTTCTAACATGCACGTGCGCAAGTTTTTCCTTGTTTTTTTGTTCGTTCTGTCGATACAGGAAGTGTTTTCGCAGCAGCCCTGGTTGAATCCGAGATACGGCAGTGACAGTGTTTCCCGGATGCGATGTGCATCCAACCTTTCGAATGTTGATCAGTTTGTCAAGATCAATGTAATTGATTATGCTGTTGACAGCTGGAAGTATGTATTTGACAATTGTCCTCAGGCCAGTAAGAATATTTATATTTATGGCGTACGGATATATAAATATCTTATTGAGAAGGCGGCGGATGAAACCGAAAGAAGCAGAAAGCTGGACAGTCTGATGCTGATTTATGAGCGGCGCATCCAGTTGTACGGTGAAGAAGGTATGGTTCGCGGCAGAGAGGCTCTGGATGTTCTGAAGTATTCCAATCGGATTGATACAGCTTATCGATTGTTATCACGCAGTTTTGCTTTGCTTAAGGAGCAGGTTGAAGATCCTGTTTTATTAGCCTATGCTCAGGTTTCTGCCCAGATGCTCAAAGAGGGAAAGATAACGGAAAAAACCTACATGAGCAATTTTGAAACCATTACCGAATTCATCAACAAGCGCCTGAACTCCAATCCGAATGATGAGAAGACACTGAATCTGCAGGAGAGCGTTGTTCAGATTTTTCAGACCGGGCCCCAGGTTTCCTGTGAGTCGCTGAGTGCCTACTATACGCAAAAAGCAGGAAAAGATGAAAACAAACCTGATTTTCTTCGCACAGCTATAACGGTACTGGAGAAGAATCGTTGTACACAATCGCCTGTTTATGAGCGGTTTCTCAGGAAACTTGCTGAAGTTGACACAGGTTCGGCATCGGCCTATCAGCTGGCCAGGTATTATACCGGGAAAGAAAAGTTTGAAGATGCCGTTTCAGCTTATCAGAAAGCCATTGAGGCTGAAAAAAGCGATGTCCTGAAAGCGCGGTACTATTATCAGATGGCACTTATCGAAGGAAGCCGGTTGAATCAGTTCAAATCTGCCAGGGATCATGCCCTCAGGGCGGCAGAGCTGATGCCCCGCTGGGGTGAGCCATTTATTCTGATAGGGAATCTCTATGCAGGAAGTTCAAAAACATGTGGCAGTAGCGAATTTGAACAGAAAGCTGTTTTCTGGGCGGCTGTCGATAAATTTGTTCAGGCCATGCAGGTTGATCCCGATGTTTCGGAACAGGCAAGGCAGCTTATCAGCGATTACTCGAAATATTTCCCCAATAAAGAAGTGGCATTTTTCAACGGGTACACGGAAGGGCAAACCTACCAGGTGGGATGCTGGATAAATGAAACTACCAGGGTTCGGTTCTGATTATCTTCCCGGATCGAATTTGTAGCCTACTCCTTTAATTGTTTTGATCAGCTGGTCACCGAATTTTTCACGCAATTTGCGTATATATACATCAATTGTCCTGTCACTGGTTTGTATATCCTGACCCCACAAATAATCATAGATATCGGTTCGGGTAAACACTTTGAAAGGTTTGGAAACCAGGAGGCAGAGAAGGTTGAATTCTTTTCTCGGCAGGCTGATTTCGTTACCATCCATGATGACAAGATAGCGTTCCCGGTCAATAGTCAGCGGCCCTGCATGGATAATTTTTTCTTCCGGTGTTTCGGTTCGGTTCTTGGGTTCTCCCGTGCGTTTCAACAGGGCTTTTATATAGCTGACAAGAAGTTTGGGACGGACCGGTTTGATAAGATAGCCATCCGCTCCTGCCTCATAGGCGGCAATCTGGGTATAATCTTCTGAACGGGCACTCAAAAAGCAGATAATAACGTTCGACAGTTTATCATTGGCACGGATGATTTCGCAGGTTTCAATGCCATCAATGCCCGGCATCATGATATCGAGAAGAATGAGATGCGGAAGGACTTCAGCGGCAAGCTCAATGGCTTGCTGGCCCGAAGAGGCTGTATAAACGGAAAAACCTTCTTTTCGGAGATTATATTCCAGAAAGGTCAAAACATCCTGTTCGTCATCAACGACGAGAATTTTATAGTCGGTCATTCTTGATTGATGTAAGTCAACCAAAAGTAAACCGCATGTATAAAATATTTATTAAGTTAAAGTTATGAAAAAATTAAACCTGATCCTTTTCCCTTTCGCTGACCTTGCTTCGGATAAAAAATATTTTCGAAGATGATTCAAAACTAAGCTTCGGGATTTTACCTGGAGCATTTAACAACAAAAGAGGCCGTTAGCCTTCAAATTTATACCCTACGCCTTTGATGGTTTTGATCCGGTCTTCTCCTATTTTTTCTCGGAGTTTTCTGATATGCACATCAATCGTGCGGTCACCGACAATCACATCGTCACCCCAAATCTGGTGGAAAATTTCATCCCGAGTAAACACTCTGTCGGGTTTCGAAACCAGCAAGCTCAGCAGTTCGAATTCCTTTCTCGGAAGTTCCATCTGCCTGCCGTTCTGAATAACGACATATTTATTTTTATCAATCGTTATATCATTATGCGTTATAATCTGTTCATCGGATGTCTGGGAATCTTCACCAGAAGATTGGCCATAGCGTTTGAGAAGAGCCTTAATGCGGCTCAGCAGAACTTTTGGTTTTACTGGCTTGGTAATGTAGTCGTCGGCTCCGGCTTCAAATCCGGCAATTTGCGAATAATCTTCCCCTCTGGCAGTAAGGAAGGCGATAAGCGTTTTCTCGAGTTCGGGAATTTTGCGTAACTCGTCGCAGGCTTCAATCCCATCCATACCCGGCATCATCACATCGAGAAGGATGAGATGCGGTTTAAAAGCAACCGCTTTAGAAATGGCTTCTTTCCCGTTGACAGCTGATTGGACAAGAAAGCCTTCTTTTTTCAGGTTGTAAGTGAGAAATTCAATGATGTCTTTTTCATCATCAACCAGTAATATTCTGGGTTCTTGTATATTCATATTCCTTGATTTATACCACGAAATTAAGAAATCAGTATTAATTAATCATTAAAAGAAAAGAGCATGTTTTAATAATTCATTAATTTTAGGGTAACCAAAATGTAGCATTAAATAGCTTCTTTTGGAGGCATAAAAGTACCATTGCATTAATAAACATTTGGAAATGAAAAAGATCGTTGTTCTCTTGCTGACCTTGTGGTTGGGCGTGGAAGTATCAGGCCAGATAATCGAAACACCTGATGGCATATATTATGATTCATCAGGGAAAAAATATACGGGGGTATATACAGAGCGTTATGCCGACGGGAAGAAGAAAAATGTTGTAGAAATCAAGGATGGACTGAAGGATGGCATAACCCTTATGTATTATGAAAACGGGAATCTGAAGGAAGTCCGCTCATATCGTGCCGGGAAGATGCATGGCACATGGATCCAGTACAGCGTGGAAGGTATAAAAACCGGAGAAGCAAATTATTGCAATGACATAAAAAACGGTAAGTGGTACATCTGGGATGAGAAAGGCGTTTTGCGTTACGAGATGCAATATGTTGACGGTGCCAAAGCCGGAATCTGGATGATGTATGATGAAAGCGGGAAACTAACCGATCAGAAAAGCTTTATGGAGGTAACTGATTGAATTCCAATCCCCCGTCATGTGATTATGGTCAATATTGGCGGGTTGGAGGGATTTCAGGGTTCCAATGTTCCAGGGTTCCAATGTTCCAGAGTTCCAAAGTTCCAGAGTTCCAGGGATTTCCGATTTCCGATTTCCCATTTCCTATTAATGTGTTTTAGCTTTCATAGCGTGATCTCGTAGAGGAAATAGGAAATAGGAAATTTTCAGTGATTTTCGATTTCCCACTAATGAGGCTCTAAAGTTCCAGCGCAGAGCGTAAAGCGTAAAGTTGAGCTTGGAGTGCAGGGCATTTTTTAATTAGCGTAGAGCGTAAAGCGTAGAGCGTAAAGAGGGGTATTGGGTTTAGAGTGCAGAGCATTGTTTATTTAGCGCAGAGTGTGAAGCGAATGGCAAAAGATCTTTCCATTTCCCCGTTAGGGGATGAAGAACAATAGATGTGACGATCAAAACCCAATTTTTCCCCGTAGGGGATTAAGGACAATGGCATCGCATTCCAGAGTTTCAGGGTTCCAGAGTTCCAAGGATTTCCGATTTCCGATTTCCCATTTTCTATTAATGTGTTTTAGCTCTCATAGCGTGATCTCGTAGAGGAAATAGGAAATTTTCAGTGATTTTCGATTTCCCACTAATGAGGCTCTAAAGTTCCAGCGCAGAGCGTAAAGCGTAAAGTTGAGCTTGGAGTGCAGGGCATTTTTTAATTAGCGTAGAGCGTAAAGCGTAGAGCGTAAAGAGGGGTATTGGGTTTAGAGTGCAGAGCATTGTTTATTTAGCGCAGAGTGTGAAGCGAATGGCAAAAGATCTTTCCATTTCCCCGTTAGGGGATGAAGAACAATAGATGTGACGATCAAAACCCAATTTTTCCCCGTAGGGGATTAAGGACAATGGCATCGCATTCCAGAGTTTCAGGGTTCCAGAGTTCCAAGGATTTCCGATTTCCGATTTCCCATTTTCTATTAATGTGTTTTAGCTCTCATAGCGTGATCTCGTAGAGGAAATAGGAAATTTTCAGTGATTTTCGATTTCCCACTAATGAGGCTCTAAAGTTCCAGCGCAGAGCGTAAAGCGTAAAGTTGAGCTTGGAGTGCAGGGCATTTTTTAATTAGCGTAGAGCGTAAAGCGTAGAGCGTAAAGAGGGGTATTGGGTTTAGAGTGCAGAGCATTGTTTATTTAGCGCAGAGTGTGAAGCGAATGGCAAAAGATCTTTCCATTTCCCCGTTAGGGGATGAAGAACAATAGATGTGACGATCAAAACCCAATTTTTCCCCGTAGGGGATTAAGGACAATGGCATCGTATTTTAGAGTTTCAGGGTTCCAGAGTTCCAAGGATTTCCGATTTCCGATTTCCCATTTCCTATTAATGTGTTTTTGGATTAACCCCCTATAAACTGGACTAATTTCCAAAGGATTTAGAACTAATTGATTCAAATATAATATTTTTGTTTACCCGAAACAACTCTTCAGGAGAGGAGCCGAACCCCCGCCCAGGGGAAGGCTTCTCTCTGAAGAAAAATATTTCTTTATTATTTTGATTTTTAGTTATACCAATAATT
>Ga0272448_1000371_pt1 | contig 69804 bp, 61 predicted proteins | sample YNPCB0191_FD_202220 | JGI IMG/M metagenome (GOLD analysis project Ga0272448, IMG submission 202220) | Hot spring sediment microbial communities from Yellowstone National Park, WY, United States - YNP-CB-019-1 | ecosystem: Environmental > Aquatic > Thermal springs > Hot (42-90C) > Sediment...
AGAGCGTTACCACGAGGTAATACCTCCTCAGGGAATACAAATTTCTCGTGTGGTTGGTCTTGAGGAGCCATCCAGGCTCGGATCCCCTCGTTGAGCAAAATGTTTTTGGTATAGAAAGTTTCAAACTCTGGGTCTTCTGCGGCTCGCAACTCTTGGGAGATGAAGTCGTAAGCGCGCAAGTTCAGTGCCAAACCAACAATTCCCACCGCACTCATCCACAGTCCTGTCACTGGTACGAACAACATGAAGAAGTGCAACCAGCGCTTGTTGGAGAAGGCTATGCCAAATATCTGCGACCAGAAACGGTTGGCTGTCACCATCGAATAGGTTTCTTCTGCTTGGGTAGGATTGAAGGCCCGGAACGTGTTGGCTGTGTCTCCGTCTTCAAAGAGGGTGTTTTCCACTGTCGCGCCGTGAATTGCGCACAGCAGCGCTCCACCCAATACCCCTGCTACTCCCATCATGTGGAATGGGTTGAGCGTCCAGTTGTGGAACCCTTGCAAGAACAGTAAAAATCGGAAGATTGCTGCTACTCCAAAGCTGGGAGCAAAAAACCAACTCGATTGTCCCAGTGGGTACATCAAGAATACGCTTACGAATACGGCTATCGGTGCTGAAAAGGCTATGGCGTTGTAGGGACGTATTCCTACCAGGCGAGCGATTTCAAATTGCCGCAGCATGAAGCCTATTAACCCGAAGGCTCCGTGTAGAGCAATGAATGTCCACAATCCTCCTAGCTGACACCAGCGCGTAAAATCTCCTTGTGCTTCTGGACCCCACAGCAGCAATAGCGAGTGTCCCATGGCGTCTGCTGGTGTCGACACCGCTACTGTTAGGAAGTTACATCCTTCCAGGTATGATGATGCTAAGCCGTGGGTGTACCAACTGGTGACGAATGTGGTTCCTGTTAGCCATCCCCCTAGTGCTAGATAGGCGCACGGAAATAGCAACAAACCCGACCACCCTACGAATACAAAGCGATCCCGCTTTAACCAGTCGTCTACTACGTCAAACCACCCTCTTGTGGGTGCGCGTCCAACTGCTATGGTCATTGGAAGAAATCTCCGAATTTTATAAGTACAGGTTTTTGCTTCTGTATATGAGCAGCCTTTTTTTGGCTGCCTATACGCAGAAAGTAAGCTGGATTGTCAATTCTATTTACAATTTTTTACCTACTCTCATTATGTTAAATGGTTTTCACTGATTTTTCCAGTCCTTTTTTAACTTAACTTCATTAGAAGAAATGTCAATCAAAAAAATTTTTTGTTTTGCGCTTTGCACTCCCCTATCCCCACACACAATTGCAAAGGTTTTGCTTGCTGACGCTAAAATTAGACCTGAAGTAAGATGAAATAAGGTTAAATGTTTACTATTGATTTAACTGTCAAAAATACCGCTTTTCCCATATCTATACAACGCAAGACTGCTGAGGATGCCGAGGCTGTTTACCAGCTGATTGTGACCGCTATGAGATCTGGCACGCCAGAGATTGTGGAACTAAAGTGTGAGGGGAAAGCAGAAAAAAAAGTCGCCGTTCGTACCAGCGAAATCTCGGGAGTGCAACTAGTACAGAAAGACGGGGTAGCTACCGGTAGCGGGAGACCGCCCGGTTTCTTTGCCATAGCTTCTGAATAAGGTGTTGGCAGTATAGAAAATGAGGGAACTGGGTATTTTAGTCAAGGATTTAAATTTCAGCTGGCCATCGGGAGAAAAAGTAATTAAATCTTGCTCTTTGGAGGTACCCAAGGGAGAATTTTGGATGCTGTTGGGTACCAACGGTAGCGGGAAATCCACACTTTTGAGATTGCTGGCTGGATTGCTGGCTCCTGAATCTGGCGAAATCAGAATTTTGCATCCTGTTGGCTTTGTCTTCCAAAATCCCGATCATCAATTAGTAATGCCCACTGTAGGTGGGGATGTGGCTTTTGGATTGGTAGAAGAAAAGTTACCACCAGCCGCAGTCAAAGCTAGGGTGGAAGAAGCGCTAGCAGCTGTTAATCTGTTGGGATTGCAAAGACGCCCTATTTATGCCTTGAGCGGAGGACAAAAACAGCGGGTAGCGATCGCCGGTGCTTTGGCCCGTCGCTGTGCGGTTTTGTTATTGGATGAACCGACTGCCTTGCTCGACCCAGACAGCCAGCTAGAATTAGTAGCTGGTGTGCGCAAACTCGTCAAAAGCCGCGGTCTTACAGCCCTTTGGGTCACTCATCGCCTAGACGAATTAAATTTCTGTGATGGTGCTTTTTTATTAGAACGAGGCTCATTGGTAGATCGGGGAGAAGCTCAACGCCTAAAAGAACGTTTAATGCAGCTAGACAGCGAACTTTGAATTTCAAACCCTCTTTTGCAACTTCCCTGGCCAAGCAATTTTCCTCGACTGGCTAATACTTAAAGTTCCCTTTCGATTTCAGGCGATGTTTTTGTAAAGCTATTGCTTTTTTTCTTTTGTAACATAGTGTTACAAGTAGGGATTGAATTACTATAAAAGTTATGAATGAATTTTGTTAACTCTAGAGAATAGTGATTTCAAATCATGTCCCGTTCCTTACCCACAGCCGTTTTACTTGTAGACGGCTATAATATAATTGGAGCTTGGTCTTGTCTAAAAAAAACCCGCGATCGCGCTGGTTTAGAAGCAGCACGCTGGCAGCTAATAGAAACCCTAACCAGCTACAGCGCTTATATGGGTTACGATACGCAAGTTATTTTTGATGCCCAATATCAAAACTGCTGCGGTCACAAAGAAATTATTACAGAATATCTATCAGTGTATTATACAGACTTTGGGCAGACGGCAGACACTTACATAGAAAAAGCCTGTGCAACTTTGTGTTCTGGGATCGCTTCATCTTCGTGTTCTCGAGTTATCGTTGCTACCTCAGACCGAGCACAGCAGTTGGTAGTGCAAGGATACGGAGCAGAATGGATGTCAGCGCAGCAACTGTGCTACGACGTGCAAGCTACCGTGTGTCGGGTACGGCAAAAGTACCAACAACGAAAAAAATCTCATGCTAGATTTTTGGCTAATTCCATTGATGCTAAAGCTAGACAGCGTTTGGCTGAGCTCAGAATGGGATTGTAGGGAATTACAAATAGAAATAAATTTTTATTCCGCCTCTGGTTAGATTCAGAGCTATTTAGTACTGGGGATATAAAATATCCAAACTGTTATCTGCAAAAAAATTTCCAAAAATACTTGCTATTTTCTATTAGTTAGGACTATTATAAAGAACGCGGCATTCCTCAGTAGCTCAGTGGTAGAGCGGTCGGCTGTTAACCGATTGGTCGCAGGTTCGAATCCTGCCTGGGGAGTTAAAAAATTCTACAAGGCATTTAAGAGCCCGGGTTATCTACTGAAATTAAAAGTTTCTTGCTGGGAGAAACAGCACTTTGACCTGAAAAAGTACGGTTTTTAAGAAAGGGCGATCGCGGTACTACTACAGAACTCAAAGGCGCGATCGCAGAGCGTACCGGATGGCATATCGCCTCTTTTTAGAACTGCATACCTATAGCTTTACCATTTGTACCGGATCCAATCGTAAATTTTTAGGTATTCTTCCCCGGGGTGATTCCAGGAGTAGTCGTATTCCATACCTTGAATTGCCAATTGGCGAAATTCTTCCGGGAAGTAGTGCCACAAGCCAATCGCCCTATCCATGGCAGATTCTATTGCTTGATGGTCAGTATCGTAAAATACATATCCGTTGCGTTTGTGCGGAGGAACGCTGCGATCGTAGTCGCGATCGAAAACCGTATTTACCAGTCCGCCTACACCCCGTACAATCGGTACAGTTCCGTACTTCAAACCGATCATTTGAGTTAATCCGCAAGGTTCGTAATTACTTGGAACCACGATCATATCCGCTCCTGCATAAATCAGGTGGGATAATTCTTCATTAAAGCCAAGTTCTATATGCACGTCGGGGTTATCGTTCAAAAAGCGTTTTTCGTGTTGGAAATGAGCATTGATTTCTGGTTCTGTCGCGGAACCTAACAAGACGAATTGCGCTTTTCTTTCTAAGGCATAATAAATGGCGTGGTGAACAAGATGAACACCCTTTTGACGATCTAAGCGACCGATGTAAGCAACAATGGGTTTATCAACGTCCTGCAGCAGTAATCTTTCTCTTAAAGCTTTTTTATTTTTGGCTTTATCTTCAAAGTTTTCTTTGGTGTAGTTACAAGGAATATAGCGATCGATTTCGGGATTCCAAAAATCATAGTCTATACCGTTGAGAATTCCCCGGAATTTGTCTTGGTACAAATATAAGGTGTGACCCAAACCACATCCAACGTCCGTGCAACGAGCTTCCCAGGCGTGGTTTGGTGAGACCGTGGTGACAGCATTCGAGTAAACAATGCCTCCTTTCATCAAGTTTAAGGCAAAGGGGTTAAAGTTGTCGCGCAGCTTGTCGTATTGAAAATAATAAGCTTCTCGATTGAGACCGGTAGCCCAAAGAATATCAACACCAGCTATTCCCTGATGCTTAAAGTTGTGGATTGTGTAGCAAACCCGCTGATGTTCCATGCCATGATATTTATAAATTTCGAACAGCAGGGGTGCAACTAAACCTGTTTGCCAGTCATGGCAATGGATAACATCAGGACGCTTGTTGCTTTGGAGTAAAAATTCCAATGCCGCTTTACTGAAAAAAGCAAAGCGCATGTTATCATCATCGCAACCATAATAGCAACCGCGATGGAAGAAATTATCTCGCGAGTGCGGTTCAATGAAGAAACACAGCCTTCCGTGTACCCAACCGCAGTATACAGAACAGTGAATGGCACCACCATACCAAGGTACCCACAAGTTAAGATAGGCATCGTGAAGTCCCCAAATATGGTCATAACGCATGCAATCGTACTTTGGTAAAATAATCTCGACACAATGCCCTCTGATCTCTAATTCTCGGCTGAGTCCGTAAACAACATCGCCTAAACCTCCAGCCTTGATTACAGGAGCACACTCCGAGGCAATTTGTACAATGTACATTCCCAGTCCTCGCTTAATAAAACTTTATTTTTAGACATTCTCATTCATTATATGAAAGATATACTCATTGACAAGAGAGTACTGGGGTGATACTGTCAGGCGTACGTTGACTAGATACCTAACTTTTCTCGGAGCACTTCCTCTTTGTGGTTGAAACCAACCAGTACTGCGGTGTCATCCCTGACAAAAAGGGGACGTTTGAGAAGCATCACATCTTGGGCAAACGCTTCAATCCACTGTTCATCGGTCCAAGTTTTCTTTTTTTCACCCAAAGCACGATAGGATTGACCAGAGGTGTTTCGCATCGGCTGGGAACCTAGAGACTTTACCCAGGTTTGAATCATCTTTCGGGTAGGTGGATTTTCTTTGGTGTTGATAAACTCATAATCGATACCGTTGTCTTGCAGCCACTGCAAAGCTTTTTTACAGGTTCCGCAATTGGGTATACCGTAAACTCGGATGGCCATCACAAATAGGAAATGATAATTGGTATAACTTAATTTTCTAAGAAAAGAGGCAAACTACACATAAAAGCTTTGCTAAGCCGATTTTGGCGATCGCGCTACTTGAGTCAAAATAGAGGCGATCGCTTGCTTGTAGGAAATTTCCATGACTACAAAAGTACCGTTACCCAAACTACCTGTATTGGAAGAATTAAGGTCAGGATTGCCAAATATTTGTGGTTGGGAAGCAGAAATTCAATCGGTAGTGCAACAGCAACATCCAGTATTTTTAAATACTACTAATCTGCAATGGAAAAATATTGCAGCGGGGTTTGCTTGCGCTCTCCACATGCATCAACCGACAATTCCTGCAGGTAGGAACGAGCAGCTGATTAACAATCTTCAGTATATGTTTGAACATCCTTACCTAGGGGATAACCACAATGCAGCCACCTTTGCTTGGTGCTACGGTCGGATGGGAGAATTTCTTCCCCAATTAATTTCCGAAGGTTGCAATCCGCGAATTATGCTCGACTATTCCGGAAATTTACTGTGGGGACTGCGCCAAATGGGACGAGATGATATTTTAAACAATCTCAAACGCATAACCTGCGATCGCAATTATCAACCCTACGTAGAATGGTTGGGAACGATGTGGAGTCATGCAGTTGTTCCTTCTACACCTATTCCCGATATAAAACTGCATATTCAAGCTTGGCAACACCATTTTGCGGCAATTTTTGGTTACGATGCCCTTATGCGTGTCAAAGGCTTTTCTTTACCAGAAATGCACCTACCCAATCATCCCGATAAGTTGTTTGCATCTGTAAAAGCATTGAAAGAATGCGGTTACCGCTGGGTGATGGTACAAGAACATTCTGTAGAACGCCTTGATGGTTCTCCTTTACGCCAAGAGGATAAATATATTCCCAATCGTTTGATTGCTCGAAATTCTCGCGGTGAAACTATTAGCATTACTGCATTAATTAAAACTCAAGGTTCGGATACAAAATTAGTGGCGCAGATGCAACCTTATTTCGAGGCAAACAGTAGGGGTAAGCAGCAAATCGGCAACGTGACGGTTCCTTCATTAGTTACCCAAATTGCGGATGGGGAAAATGGCGGCGTGATGATGAATGAATATCCCCGGGATTTATTTCGGGTGTATCGCGAAATCCGCGATCGCGGTGAGAATTATTCTGGCGTGGTAGCACTTAACGGTACAGAATATTTGGAACTAATAGAAGCAGCTGGCGTTAATCCTGAGGATTATCCGAGTTGCCAAGCAATTTACCAACACAGAATATGGCAGCGAGTAGATCCAAAGTGTCCCACACCAGAAGCTGTAGAAAAAGCGATCGCTTTCCTTAAAGCTAATGACAATCAATTCCACATGGACGGTGCTTCCTGGACAAATCATCTGAGCTGGGTGCAAGGCTATGAAAATGTCTTAGATCCGATTGACAAGCTCAGCGCTGCCTTCCACGAAAAATACGATCGTTTGGTACAACAAGACCCATCAGTGACAAAGCGACCAGATTACCAACAAGCTCTACTGTATAACTTACTGTTACAAACAAGTTGTTTCCGCTATTGGGGACAAGGAATTTGGACTGAGTATGCACAAAAGTTGTACAAGCTTGGGGAAGCAGTACTGGTGGCTTAGGAATGTTACCATCGGGATGACTGGATTCGAACCAGCGGCCCCTTCGTCCCGAACGAAGTGCGCTACCAAGCTGCGCTACATCCCGGCACAGTCATGCCAATACAAATTGAGAATATCACAAGCAAAAGGAAATTACAAATCGGGGCAACTGACAAATACAGAAGGTATGCTGGTTTTGATGGGAACTTGCTACCATTAACTTTGATAACTAAATGAAAGTGGTGAAAGCAAATTGTGACTGTCAAACCAGATTGGTTGCGGGTAAAAGCGCCCCAATGGCAGCGCGTGGGTCGCGTTAAGGAAATTTTGCGGGATTTAGCCCTGAATACAGTTTGTGAGGAAGCCTCCTGTCCGAATATTGGTGAGTGCTTTCATGCTGGTACGGCAACTTTTTTGATTATGGGTCCAGCTTGTACCCGCGCCTGTCCCTACTGCGATATTGACTTTGAGAAAAAACCCAAACCTTTAGATCCAACGGAACCTGCACGTTTGGCACAAGCAGTTCGCCGCATGCAACTGAACCACGTGGTGATCACTTCTGTTAACCGCGATGATTTGCCGGATGGAGGTGCATCTCAGTTTGTCCGCTGTATAGAAGAAATTCGCACTAGCTGGCCCCAAACTACTATTGAAGTTTTAATTCCTGATTTGTGCGGTAATTGGGAAGCGCTGGAATTAATTTTGCAAGCAGGACCAGAAGTGCTCAATCACAATACAGAAACAGTTCCGCGCTTGTATCGCCGCGTTCGTCCCCAAGGAAATTACGATCGCACGCTGGAATTACTGAGGCGTTCTCGCCAAATGCAACCGCAGACGTATACAAAATCTGGTATCATGGTCGGATTGGGCGAAACCGATGCAGAAATTCGTCAAGTGATGCGAGATTTGCGAGCGGTCGATTGTGATATTTTGACTGTTGGCCAGTATCTTCAACCCAGTCCAAAACATCTGCCAGTAGATAAATTCATCCATCCCGAGCAATTTGCTGCTTGGAAAGCATTTGCAGAAGAATTAGGATTTTTACAAGTTGTTTGTTCTCCCTTGACTAGAAGCTCCTACCGTGCGGAACAGGTGAGGGAACTAATGCAACGTTATCCCCGCTCCACAAAACCGCAGAGAACCATTAACTACTAACGCTTGAGCTAGTGACTGATGACTAATAGCAAATCGGTAGCTGTTCTGGGTGCAGGTGCTTGGGGAACTGCTTTAGCAACTTTGGTATCAAAAAACAATCATAAAGTATGTCTTTGGTCGCGTCGCGGTTCCCAAGCTCTGGCGGAGGTATTAGAAGGAGCTGATATTGTTATCTCAGCCGTTTCGATTTCCGGTGTTAGGGATATTGTCTCTCAGTTAAAGTTTTTACCTGTTTCTCCAAAAGTAATTTTTGTGACGGCGACCAAGGGTTTAGATCCCAAAACTACCTGTACGCCTTCCCAAATATGGCAAGAAACTTTTCCCCACCATCCTGTGGTGGTGCTTTCCGGTCCGAATTTATCTGTAGAAATTCAACAGGGATTACCAGCTGCAACGGTCGTTGCTAGCAGCGCAATCGCTGCTGCTGAGGAAATACAGTTAGTATTTTCTTCTAGGAATTTCCGAGTTTACACCAACGCCGATACTTTGGGAGTAGAACTAGGGGGAACACTCAAAAATGTGATCGCGATCGCTGCAGGTGTCTGCGATGGTTTGCATCTGGGAACTAATGCTAAAGCTGCTTTAGTTACCCGCGGTTTAATAGAAATAGTTCGTATCGGCGTGTCTTGGGGTGCAAAGCAGGAAACTTTTTACGGTTTATCTGGTTTGGGCGATTTACTTGCTACTTGTAACAGTCCCTTGAGCCGAAATTACCAAGTTGGCTATCAACTAGCCTGTGGCAAAACATTAACAGAAATTCTTGCCCGCTTGCAAGGAACAGCTGAGGGTATTAATACGACTAATGTTTTAATGCAACGAGCCAAACAGCAAAATATTTCTACGCCGATCGCCGAACAGGTCTATCGTTTGCTCCAGGGTGAAGTTACTCCTCGACAGGCGCTAGAAGAACTGATGCTGCGAGATAGAAAGTCGGAATATCACCTAATTTAAGTATTCTCAATTCCATGGGAATGCAAAATCCAAATGCAGTCGCAGTTACTACTGGCCTGGTGGAATTTCTCTTTTGATTTCAAGCTGGTGTTGCCAACTTTGTTGTATGTATGTTGCTGATCGCTTACCTATTTGCTAGCAGTTTGTTGCATATCTATTAACAATGATTCTTGATCTGAATTATGATGTCATGGAACTCTAAAAGTGTTTGCCCTATGGCGATGAAATCATACCGGAAGAAAATTCCCTCCTGTACATAAATTTTTGTTATCTTTGGCCCGGTTGCCACAGGAATTTCCATCCCGGCGCAATTAGACGGAGGTAATCACTACGCTGTTTGTAGTGAATATTTTGGTATAAATAAGAACCACATTTTCTAGAAACAGAAACCGGGCCCTTGGCTGCAGTTATGGGTACGACTGCTTGGTGATGGAAGTGGTTGTACGAAAAACAACTAATAAACTTATTAACTTTTAGGGCGTAACTGCTTTGCGCGCCATGAGTATTTTCGCAGGACTCGATTTTTAGGATTGTGACCGATAACGATTTTCTACTGTGCAAAATACCAACAAACCCTGACGAAAAATTGTTCAAACCTTCAGGAAATTACGCTTACAACTATGTAGATATGAGCATGCTTGTCAGCCATTGGTGTATCGCTAATATCTAGGGAAATAATGTCATAAAAATCACAAGCATAATTATTCCCAATTCCAATTTGAGGAGAAAAGTCATTGTCAATACTAGGATTTTATGTAGGCAATAACACATATTTAGTTGTGAAAAAAAAACCTCAAGGTTATTCCAAACAATGTTAGTTCTTCGTAAATCAGGGGAACAATAGCAACAGTTGATTAGCTGACCGCAATCTATTGTTACCTGGAGCCATAGAGACGATCCTTATGCCAGCAACATCTTTTTACGCAGACGCCGCCTACGAAAGCCAACAGTCACGCCAGATGTTTGACCCAGATATCACTATGGATGAGAGTGAACTGCAGATAGACGATCTGGAAGAGTTGGAGATGGTTTCTAGCGATCCTGCTAGTTTCGCTTCCAACATTAACCGTCGCAGTACAGACTTGGTGCGTCTATATCTTCAGGAAATTGGTCGGGTTCGACTGCTAGGACGGGATGAAGAAGTTGCAGAAGCTCAGAAAGTTCAGCGCTACTTGCGGTTGCGAACAATACTGTCTAACGCTGCCAAGCAAGGAGATGAAGTGGTCGGGCCGTATTTGCGAGTCATAGAAATTCAGGAACGTTTAGCATCAGAGTTGGGACATCGTCCTTCGATGGAACGGTGGGCCCGTGCTGCTGGTATGGACGTATTTGAACTCAAGCAAATTTTAGGACAAGGAAAAAGACGCTGGGCTGAAGTGGCCAAGTTAACTGTGGAAGAACTGGAGAAAATTCAAAATGATGGACTCCAGTCTAAAGAGCACATGATTAAGGCTAATCTTCGCCTGGTCGTATCGGTTGCTAAGAAGTATCAAAATCGCGGTTTGGAATTGTTGGATTTAGTCCAGGAGGGTACTTTGGGGTTGGAGCGAGCGGTGGAGAAGTTCGATCCTACTAAGGGCTACCGCTTCAGTACTTATGCTTATTGGTGGATTCGTCAAGGAATTACACGGGCGATCGCTACTTCTAGCCGCACGATTCGCCTTCCAGTTCACATTACCGAAAAGCTGAACAAAATTAAAAAAGCTCAGCGTAAAATTGCTCAAGAAAAAGGTCGCACTCCTACTTTAGAAGATTTGGCACAGGAATTAGAAATGACACCAGCGCAAGTTCGGGAAGTGTTGTTGAGAGTTCCTCGTTCTGTGTCCTTGGAAACTAAAGTTGGCAAGGATAAAGATACTGAATTGGGTGAATTGCTGGAAACCGATGGTGTAACGCCAGAGGATTTGTTAATGCGAGAATCTTTGCAAAAAGATTTGCAGCACCTTTTGGCAGATTTAACCAGTCGCGAACGAGATGTAATTTTGATGCGATTTGGCTTGGCTGACGGCCATCCCTACTCACTAGCAGAAATCGGACGCGCTCTTGATTTATCGCGGGAACGCGTCCGCCAAATCGAATCAAAAGCTTTGCAAAAGTTACGCCAACCTAAGCGACGCAATCTGATCCGCGACTATTTGGAATCTCTGAGTTAGCGAGCAGTCAATAGTCAATGGTCAATAGCGAACAAATCCCCAACTATAGATTGTTGACTATGGACATCTGGCTATAAATTAATTGCTCCGATCCCCATTCCCAAAGTTTCTCAACGGCTATAGCAAATTTTTTGCATTTAAAGAAAGCGGCAACTCGAAACTGTCTTTTCTCAAGACATTTTGAGCAAGGGGATCGCATCTTAATCTCTTGTTAATCTATAATTTCCCTGCCTCGGTTGTGGCACTAACAATCATTTTCAATAAGCATTACTTGTTGCAAATTGCTCTGAAGTTTTGCTATATTCTCAGCTGACAGGGTTTGTTGAGAAAAATTAGTATGACTATCTATAGCGCTTCTTCACTCAAGGCAGAACTAAACGAACGAGGTTGGCGTTTAACACCCCAACGAGAAACAATTCTACACATTTTTCAGGAACTTCCGCAAGGAGAACATCTCAGTGCTGAGGATTTGTATCACAAACTCGAAGCTAAAGGAGAAGGAATTAGCCTGTCAACAATTTATCGGACCTTAAAGTTAATGGCACGAATGGGGATACTGCGGGAATTAGAGTTGGGAGAAGGTCACAAACATTACGAATTGAACCAACCCTATCCCCACCATCACCATCATTTAATTTGTATAAGATGCAACACTACCATCGAATTCAAAAACGATTCGATTTTAAAAATTGGTGCGAAAACTGCTCAAAAAGAAGGTTATCACTTGCTTGATTGCCAACTATCAATTCATGCCATTTGTCCGAAGTGCCAGCGATCGCTAATGCCTTTGTAGCACTTGCATGCAGATGATAGAGGCCGTAACTGCTGATAAAGAGTATACAGAAAAGTTTTTGAGCAGTTTGAGCGGGCAGAAACGGGAGAGAGCTTTTCGGTGTTAGAAGCTTCCACTTTTAACATCGTTCGCATCTATACCATAGAACTCTTGAGCTAGTTGAATGGCTCGTTTGGTTTCTTCTCCCATGACACCGTTGAGAGCACCTTTATAAAAACCTTGTTCTCGCAGTCGTCTTTGGATTTCCAAGACATCAAAGTCACTTTTAGTGGCAGTTTTTACTGCTTTGTAAAGTTTGGCTCGCGTCGTTGGACCTGCGATTCCAGTTACTGCTAGGTAGTTATCCGCTTGAAAGCGCCGGACTGCATCTGCAGTGTAGGGACCGTAGTAGCCGTTTGGTTCTCCTTTTAAATAACCGGCCTGGATTAGTTGTTGTTGAAGAACCCTGACTGCTTCACCGCGATCGCCTTCACTGAGATTATCTCTTTGTTTGAGGGGTTTAGGAGTTTCTTCTCCATCACCAATACCTACCGGCGGTAATTTTTTCAAAGTTGCAGGCCCTACAATTCCGTCCGGTTCTAATTTATAAGCTAGCTGAAATCGCTTCACAGCGTCTTCGGTAATGGGACCGAATATTCCTGTGGATTTTCCGTAATAAAAACCTGCTACTCGCAAACGTTCTTGCAAGATTCTGACATCTTCACCTTCGTCACCTTTTTGTAACAAGTTGGGATGGCGGCGCTTTTCGGCTGTAGCATTAACAGTATTTAATTTTTGATTTGCACTGCTGGCTTTGGCTATTTTAGTTTGGGTGCTTGCGGTCTTGAGTTTTTGAGTTTGAGCAATTGTGGTGCTAGTTTTTGTGCTTTGAGCTTTTTTAGTATTTTTATTCCAGCTTGCCAGTTTTTGTAGGGTGGTTGGTCCGGCGATACCGTTTACCTCTAGTCCAGCTGCTTTTTGGAAATTGCGGACGGCGGCCTCGGTATTAAAGTCATATACCTGTGTGACGGGAGCTTGGTAAAAGCCTGCATTTTTTAAACGCTGTTGCAAGTAGCGGACAGAAGGACCGCGATCGCCTCTTTCGAGTGCAAAAGCGCTACTAAAAGTACTGAGAGCATACACGCTGAGGACTAAAGGTAGCATATACTTCCAAGCTTTGCCGGAAAGACGCTTCCAGTTTGGTGCTGTAGCGTTCTGCAACCAAGAATTGAAATTCACCAATTCCTCGGGTAAGGCTTCTTCGTAGGCGAAAGCTACGTGTAAATATGCAAGACTGTCCATAGATTTTTATTACACAACTGATTTTTGTTCGATTGTTGCTTCAGCTTTATGTACTAAGTTTCTCAAATTTTCCAAGGTTTGTATACTGACATCCTGCCAGAAATTGCGCTTGTGTGCTTCCAATAATCTTTCCGCAATATCACGCAAAGCATAGGGGTTTTTGTTATGTATGAATTCGCTGACAATCGGGTCAAATAAATACGCCTGGGCTATGCCTTGGTACATGTAATCTTCTACACATTGAGTTGTCGCATCGTATGCGAACAAATAATCTACTGTTGCTGCCATTTCTGAGGCGCCTTTATACCCGTGGCGCATTACTCCAGCTATCCACTTGGGGTTGACAACACGAGAACGATACACCCTGGCAATTTCTTCTTTGAGCTGGCGAACTCGTGGTTTAGCGGCAACAGAATTATCACCAAAATATGTGTGGGGATTTTTTCCTTGTAGGCAGCGTATTGCTGCTGTTAAGCCTCCTTGAAATTGGTAATAATTGTCAGAATCGAGTAAATCGTGTTCGCGGTTGTCTTGATTGTGGAGTACGATTTGCATTTGTGCCAAGCGTTGCTCAAAAGCTTCTGGTGCGGAGCGAGCTTCTCCTTTTCCCGTGTAGGCGTAGCAACTCCAGTTAATGTAGGCGCGTGCTAAATCTTGGTCGTCTGTCCAGTTTTGGGATTCGATCAAGCCTTGCAGTCCAGCACCGTAGGCCCCTGGTTTGGAACCGAAGATGCGATATTGCGATCGCGCTTGTGCTTCGGTCAAACTCAAACCTTGTCTGGTCCAAAAATCTGTTTCTTGGCGAATTTGTGCTGCTAGAGGGTTTTGTTCTGGCGGTTCCTCTAATGCTGCTACTGCTGCTACTGCTTGCTGAAATAGATCGATCAAATTCGGGAAAGCATCTCGGAAAAAACCAGAAATTCGCAAAGTCACATCGATACGGGGGCGTCCCAACACTGAAAGCGGCAAAATTTCAAAATCTATTACTCGTCGTGCTTTTCCGTCCCAAACCGGTTGTACGCCTATTAACGCCAGAGCTTGGGCGATATCATCACCTCCAGTCCGCATTGTGGCCGTTCCCCAGACACTTAAACTCACTGTTCTAGGATACTCACCATTCTCCTGTACGTAAGATTCAATCAAAGTCTCAGCTGCTTTTCTACCAACATCCCAAGCTATTTCAGTCGGCAGGGAACGAATATCAACAGAATAAAAATTGTTACCTGTGGGTAAAACTTCCGGACGCCCTCGCGTCGGAGCGCCAGCAGGAGCGCTGGGAATGTAGCCTCCATCCAATCCGTGCAACAAGTGGGTGATTTCCAGGTGAGTTTGCTGCAATGCAGGAACCAGCTGCGAACTTATCCAATTTAGGGAACAATACAAAGGTAAGCTCAGGGATGGTTCTGGGGTTATAGAAAAAGACAATAGATGTTCTACCAGCTGAGCGGCGCGTGTTTCCAGAACTTCAACGGCGTCACCAACGGTGCGACAAAGGCGCTGAAATTTTGCTTGTAAAATTTCCCGGGAGCAATTTGAAAGTTGGGTGGTGAAATCTTCTGTGAGGGGATCGAAATCTAAGCCTAAATCTTGAGCGATCGCGCGAGTAAGTCCGATGTGATGGCGATTGGGATGACGAGCGATCGCCACGATTAAATCTCGCAATTGTCGTTCGGTCGGACATTTTCCCAGAATATGCAACCCATCGCGGATTTGAGCTTCTTTGAGTTCGCAAAGATAACCGTCTATTTTGTTAATGGCTAGTTCTTTAGCATTTACCAATTTCAAATCCGAAGCCAGATTTTCTTTGAGTACTAGTTGTTGTATGCGATCGCAAATCTCAGGCAACCTTTTAGGATCTAAACTTTCTGCTTCGTAATACTCATCAATTAAATTTTCTAGCTGTTGCAAATCACCGTAAAGTTCTGCTCTGGAGAGTGGTGGTGTGAGGTGATCTACGATCGCTGCTTGGGTACGACGTTTGGCTTGCGAACCTTCGCCAGGGTCATTGACAATAAACGGGTAAAAATGGGGAACAGCTCCCAAAACCACTTCTGGATAGCAATCATCAGATAGTGCGACACTTTTTCCCGGTAACCATTCTAAATTTCCATGTTTGCCAACATGAATGACTGCATCTGCTCCAAAACACTCCCTTATCCAATAGTAAAAAGCCAGATAAGCGTGAGTTGGCTCTAAATCTGGTGCATGGTAATTTAGACTGGGATCTGTGTCATAACCCCGCGCTGGCTGAATTCCCACAAAAATATTACCAAGTTGAATGCCGGGAATAGGAAAACACTGGGAAACAGAATCTTTGCAGTTCGTTTCCCAAACGCTTCCCCATCGCTTGCAGATACCCTGCTGCACAACTTCTGGCAAACCAGCAAAATATTTTCCGTACTCTTGCCAGGAAACACTTTGTCGCACTTGACGCCATTGCTTGCCTTCAGGATCGTTTGTGACTCCGGTGGTAAGAAGCTGTATTAATTCATCACCATTACTAGGTATATTCTCGACCAAATACCCCGCTTTTTGCAGAGATTTCAGAATTTCTATACAACTAGCAGGAGTATCCAATCCTACACCATTGCCCAAACGTCCGTCGCGGCTGGGGTAATTTGCCAAAATCAAAGCCAGACGACGCTGTTGGGGTAGCTTAAGGCGCAGGCGTACCCAATTAGCTGCTAATTTGGCGACAAATTCAATGCGGGAGCTTGCAGGTTCATAGAAAACTACATCTGTTTCTAATTGCGGATGGCGAGCTTGCACAGCCTTAAAAGAAATGGCCCGGCTGATAATACGTCCGTCAACTTCTGGTAGCGCTACATTGATGGCTATGTCTCGGGGTGAAAGTCCTTGAGACTGAGATTGCCATTGCTGCACCGAACCGCTACTGAGAATTACCTGCAACACTGGTACGTCTAACTTTCTCCACAAATCGATTTGGGGTATTTCTGTTGCTAAATTGGCAAAAGAAAAGCTGGTTGTATTTAGCACTAAAGCAATTTGTTCTGAGTCTTGCGGTTGAAAAAACTCGCTTAATTTCTCTTGGACATCAGGTTCGCGCAACGAAGAAACAAAAACCGGTACGGGTTGTAAATTTTGCTTTACCAACGCTTCGCACAAAGCATCAATAACTTTGGTATTTCCTGCTAGATAATGGGCGCGGTAAAAAAGAATGCCAACTTTGGCAAGACTAGAATTATTAGAAGAACAAAGCAAACGATCGCCTGACTGGAGGCGGTACAATCCTGCACGGGGAATTGGCTGGGGAGGTGGTGGGTTAAAATTACCGAACTGACAGGAATCGGCAATAAATTTCAGAGCGTTAACGATATTTTTCACGCCACCCTCATTAAAGTAGCGCCAGATTTTATGAACCACACTTAAAGGTAACGTGGATAGGGAGATTAAATACGGGTCTAAAGCATCGTCTCCCGGCATTACAATTAAAGTTGTACCTTGACTTTGGACTATTTCCTGCACTACTTCTAATCCGTAAGCCCAGTAAGAACGTCCTCCCAAAAGGCGGAGAATAATTACCTGGGCAAACTGCAAAACTTGCTCGGCATAAGTATCAATTTCTATTTGATGCTGTAAGTTGAGCAAGTTAGCAACTCTAATAGCAGGAAAGGTTGCAGGTAAGTTAGAAACTGCAGCTGCTAAAGTTTGAATGTCAGTATCGGCAGCAGTAAGAAATACCAAAGGAGCTGGAGTTTGTTCTAAAAATCTGAAGTCTTCTGATTGGGAATTCCATCCTCCCGCACTGGCATTAATACGATGCATAATCTTTATTACGATCTTAAACTGTTGTTTAGAGTACGTTGACAAATTTTTGATAATATCGGCTTCAGCCCCTTGTTGAAAATGCTGAATTCTCCTGATTTGAGCTTTTCTCGAATTTTGCCTTTATATGTATTTAATCAGCTCGCGCAATTGTTGGAGCGGATGGCTCAAACAGTAGGAAATGGAGCTTTGGTACTGACAGAGGCTGTTCTAGCACAAATTTGCATTCCTGAAGAATGGCAAAGACAGAGATTTGCAGTTGTTATCTGTCAGGGATTTAGCGCCTTGATAGTGGGTTATCCAAAAAAGGACGTAGATACCGCTTGGGAAGATACCACAGCAACTCATCTTATCCAGCAACAGTTACCCAAAGAAAATTTACCACACAAAGAAACTGCTGATTTCCCCGCTTTTTCCGGGCACATTCCATTTCAGGATTTGTGGAATGTGGAATTCACTTTTGATACAGAAGCGATCGCCTCTTTTCTCATTCAACTGAGGAACTTGTTTGCCGACAATTCTCAAACGTACCACAATATTGAACGTTATCGACATTTACTGGCTCCCAACGATGCCAAGCTCCAAAGCCAGTTTACATTGTTGTTGTTAGAGCATCTTTTACCACAATCTCCTAGGGAAACAACACCACCGTCGGTTTCTTCTCCTTTTGCTGTTTCTGTATGTCAACCCGTAGAAGATGCCTTGAAAAAACAGCTTGCCCAAGAGAGGTTGTTGAATCGGGTCACAACCCAAATTCGGCAAAGTTTAGATATTTCGGTAATTTTGGTAACAGCCATCGAACAAGTACGAAAGTTTTTAGAATTAGACCGGTTAATAATCTGCAAATTGCCTCCCCATTCTGGCGAGGAAGCCCATTCTTCTTTTTTGTTGGCTACTTCGCAAAACAATTCTATTTTCGGTGTAGCAAACCCTACAAACAACAATTATTATCAAATTTTACAAACAGGGTCTGCTGGCGGAAGTTTAGGTTCTCCAGAAAAACGTCTTGATGATTTTTTCACACCCAAAGTTGGAGAGCAAAATTCTTTTAGCTTTGATGTTTATAAATGTGAGCATTTATTTCAGTTGTACTCTGGTTACGTCATTTACGAATCCCGTGCTAGCGATAGTATTTCTTCGGTATTAAATTGTCAACAAGATAGTTGCTTTAAACTGAATAGTTCCTTTTGGAAAAAATATTGCCAAGGCTTTACCTTAGCTGTGGATGATGTTGAAAAAACCTACGCCTTGGAAGAATGTTTCTTAAAGTTTTTACGGAAGATGCAAGTACGGGCGAAGTTTGTAGCTCCGATCGCATTCGAGGACAAATTGTGGGGACTTTTGATTGCTCATCACTGCAGCGGTCCCCATACATGGACTGAGAGTGAAAAAAGCTTGCTGACTTCTGTTGCTGAACAACTGGCCATCGCTATTCACCAATCTGAGTTAACGCGATCGCTAACTCAGGAAAAACAAACTCTAGAACAACGAGTTATGGAGCGCACGGTCGCCCTACACGATGCTTTAGTCGCTGCTCAGGCCGCCAATCGCCTCCGAAGTGAGTTTCTTGCTACCATCAGCCATGAATTGCTCACTCCTTTGACTTACGTAATTGGTATGTCTTCTACTTTACTCCGCTGGTCCTTTGGAGAGTTGAACGAGCGACAGCGGGATTATCTCCAAACCATACACGATAGCGGAGAACATTTGTTGGAAATGATTAATGATATTCTGGAGTTATCACAGATTGAAGCGGGCAAAGCAGTTTTAAATATTACAGAATTTTCCTTAGCCCGGATCGCAGAAGATACAGTAGCATCGCTCTTAGAAAAGGCTAATAGCCAAAAAGTTGCTCTGAAACTAGATGTACTCCTAGATCGCCAGTGCGATCGCTTTACTGCTGATGGAAAACGAGTAGAAAAAATTTTGTGGAATTTGTTAACCAATGCCATCAAATTCACACCAGAAGGTGGTACGGTTACTTTACGTCTTTGGCGAGAAGACAAAACTGCCATCTTTCAAGTAGAAGATACTGGTATTGGCATCCCTGAAGAACAATTGCCACTATTGTTTGAAAAATTTCACCAACTCGATACACCCTACCGTCGTCGCTACGAAGGTACAGGTCTAGGTTTAGCGTTAACTAAACAACTGGTCGAATTACATCGAGGTCGAATTGAAGTAGAATCTACAGTGGGCGTTGGCTCCATTTTTACTGTGTGGATACCGATACAACCATATTCGCCAAGTTAGGAGTTAACCACAGCACTAAAGTGGTTGCTGCGAACTAGGTGTTTGTGTATTCTTGTGCTTACTGCAAAGGAATTTTGGAAATTATCTGCGTCTAAAAATTACCATTTCATTTCCGATGACGGGGTTACGCGCTACTAGCTTGTTTTGAGAATCGATGATTTCTAAATGGGTAAAACCTAATTCCTGAGAATGCTGTAAAATCTGGGCACCTAGGTTGTTTTGTTGTGATTCTTCGAGGGTGTACCAATCATCGCTAATTTTAATCGTGAGAGTGCTAGTAAGGAAATTAGCGATGATTGATTTTATCAGTCCGGGGGCAAGGCGATCGCTCTTTTGCACTATCTGATTTTCAATCACCGCAATCAATTTTTGTTCTGGTGTGAGCTCGAGTGTAGGTGTTGGTGTGGAAGTAACTTGTGGTTCTGGTTGTGGTGTTGGTGATGTGGTTTCTTCCCCTAAGGGTAGTGATTTTAGTGGAGCTGTTATAGCTGGTGAAGGTGTTCCTTGGGGAGTAGGGGGAACTGTTGCTACTGGCGTAGGTTTAGCAGTAAGGATATTTGAGATTATCCAAACTAAAATCACAGCGATCGCGACAATTAGTACTATTAAACCAGTGTCAGATAACTTCGCATTCCAATTACCCGGTAGTACAGAGCGAATTTTAGTTAGCAGTCCTCCCCACCCCGATTGCAGTGGTTGTAAAAAACTGGGGGTTTTCTCTGCAGTGGTAGAACTTTCTGTTTCCAGCTTTTCAACGGTGGTTTCTAAAAGGGCGATCGCACCTTTGAGAATTTGGATAGTTTTGGCCTTCCAAAAAGGTTGAACTTTTTGATATTGTCTTGGGCAAGATTGATTTTCATCGCGGGAGGGGGAAGAAGATGATTGGGAATTTTGATTGTCTTGTGACATGGAACTTTCACCCAGAGCAACTCATCAAAAACATGCATGTTCAATTCCTACTTCCACCCCCTTGCCTTAATGTATCACTTTGTTGCTTCGGCTAAACTTATCTAATTATTGATTTTGGACACAACTTATGAAGCTCAAACGCCGTCAATTTTTATTTTTAAGCAGCCTCAGTGCTGTTGGTGCAGGATTTTTAGGTATCATTAGCCGTTATGCTAGTCAAAATACTGATGACATACAAAAAGCAGTAGCTGCAACTTCCAAAAAAGACTTGTTACTGCGCTTTGTTTCTGTTGCTGATACAGGTACGGGTGCAAAAGGACAGTACGCTGTTGCTAGAGCAATGGCGAATTATTACAGCCAAAATCCCTACAATTTAGTAGTTTTAGCTGGCGATAACATTTACAACAACGGCGAAATCGAGAAAATTAATGCTGTATTTGAGCGTCCCTACGCTTTTTTACTCAAACGAGGCGTTAAGTTTCATGCTGTTTTGGGAAATCACGATATTCGCACTGGTAACGGTGATTTACAAGTCAAATATCCTGGCTTTAATATGAAAGGACGCTACTACACTTTTCGCCGCAATCAAGTGCAATTTTTTGCTTTAGATACTAATAGCAATGCCGATTGGAAAAATCAGTTAATTTGGTTAGAAAAAGAACTCAGCCGCAGTAATGCTCCCTGGAAAATCGTCTTTGGTCACCATCCAATTTATGCCTCGGGTATTTATGGTAGTAATCCAGATTTTATTAGAACTTTTACTCCCCTATTTCAAAAATATAACGTTCAACTTTACATCAACGGTCACGAACATCATTATGAACGTACTCGTTCCATTAATGGCACAACTTATTTAATTTGCGGTGGCGGTGCAGGTACTCGCCCTGTAGGAAAAAATGAGTGGACGGAGTACTCAGCTGAGAAACTGAGTTTTGCAACTTATGAAGTGTACCCAGAGCAAATAGAAATTAAGGCTATTGGTACCGATAACCGCGTTTTTGATAGAGGTGTGATTACATTAAAATCAGTTTAATTAAGTAAAAAAGAACTAGATAAAATTAGATAAGCGAGAAATCGCTTACTACTAACAAGTTTGTATTCAGGGTTTTAGTCCGTAGCACTCGAACCAAAAGCAGTAAACAAATTATCTCAAAGTATCACTCAATTTTTTGTAATTGAGCAACTAAAGGATCAATAATTTTTTGTCCCAGATGATCGAATTTAATCGCCAAGGAAATTTTTCTTCCAGAACCAAAAACATGGGTAACTTTTCCTTCACCAAATTTTTGATGAAAGACGCGATCGCCTACTTGCCAATTTTCTGCACTGCTTGGTTTTCCTGTGGTTAGAGGTTGAAAAGTTTTGTTACTAACGCCTTTGGTATAAGTCAGCTTGCTAGGGTGATGAATTGCTAATAATTCTTCTGGTAATTCGTCGAGGAACTGCGATCGCATGGCGGGTTCCCTGTTTCCGTACAAGCGGCGTTCGCGAGCATGAGATAAAAATAACCTTTCTTGAGCGCGAGTAATGCCTACGTAGCAAAGACGACGTTCTTCTTCTAATAGCTTGGGATCGTTCAAAGAACGGTAGTTAGGAAATAGTCCTTGTTCTAAACCCACTAGAAATACTACGGGAAATTCTAATCCCTTGGAAGCGTGTAAAGTCATCAGGGAAACGCCTGTTTCTCCCTCTTTTAAGTTATCCAAATCAGAACTAATAGCAGTACTGGAAAGGAAAGCTCCTAAAGTGACTTCTTCGTTTTCTTCTTGAAATTGCTGTACTGCGTTGAACAACTCCTGGATGTTCTGCAGTCTATCTTCAGCTTCATCGGTTCCCTGGTTCGTTAAATCTTGCACGTATCCAGAGTCTTCTAACACTTGTTGCAAAAGTTCAGAAACTGGTAGTATTTCTACTTGTTCTTGCCAGCGGCTAATCATTTGGGTAAAGTTATTTACAGCCTTGGCAGAACGTCCGGCTAGTGTGTTTACTGATGTTTCATCGCTGAGTATTTCCCACAAAGTTGTACCCAGTTGTTGTGCAGCGTTTGTTAACGCGTCTATTGTGGCTTTACCAATTCCGCGACGAGGGGTATTGATAACTCGTAATAAACTAATTGTATCTGCAGGGTTAGCTATTATTCTTAAATAAGCCAATATGTCTTTGATCTCTTTGCGATCGTAAAACTTTAAGCCTCCCACTACCGTGTAGGGAATTTGATAGCGGACTAAAATATCCTCAAAGGGTCGAGATTGGGCATTAGTACGATAAAGTATAGCAAAACTATCCCAGTTTAACTCTGGATTTTGCTGTTTTAAGGTGCGAATTTGATTGATGACAAATTCTGCTTCCGCAATTTCATCATCTGCTTTGTAGAAAAAAATCTGTTCGCCAGCACCGCGTGTGGCTCTGAGGATTTTATCGATGCGTTGAGTATTATTTTCTATTAGTTGGTTTGCTGCTTGCAGAATATTTTCGCAGGAGCGATAGTTCTCTTCTAATTTTACCATGGTGCGGGTATCTTCATCTGGTAAACCATCGCCAAAGTCTTGCTGAAAGTCGAGTAGGATCGTGAAGTCAGCCATGCGAAACGAATATATTGATTGGTCGGCATCACCGACGACAAATATCGAGCGATCGCGCCATTGCCAGTTACTTTTTTTTGTTTCACCACCCGTTACCAACAGGCGGAGCAATTCATATTGCGTGCGATTGGTATCTTGATATTCATCTACTAAAATATGACGAAACTTATTGTGCCAGTAAGCTAATACTTGTTCGTTTTGCTGAAATAATTTCACAGGCATTAAAATCAAGTCATCAAAATCAAGGGCATTATTTTCTGCTAATTTATCTTGATAGTAACTATAAACTTCTGCAATTACACGTCCGCGATAATTAGGTTGCTCTTCTTCTAAATCTTGAGGTGATAGTCCCTGATTTTTAGCATTACTAATAGCATAGCGTACGTAACGAGGTTCAAATTTTCTCTCGTCGAGATTAAGTTTTTTTGTGACAATTTCTTTGACTAAAGTTTGGGCGTCTGATTCATCAAATATAGAAAAATTTCGCTGCCAGCGACGTCCTTTTTTGTCTTGGTATTTTTCAATATCAAAGCGGAGAATACGAGTAAATAAACTATGGAAAGTACCGCACCACAAATCTTTAATATAAGTACGCCAAACTCTTGACTTGAGCTGCATTTGCTCGTATTCTGGTAACAACTCAAAACGCTCGCCAAATTCTGCGATCGCCAAGTGTTCAGTAAATATTTTTTGAATACGTTCTTTCATTTCCCGTGCGGCTTTGTTAGTAAAAGTAACCGCAAAAATATTTTCGGGGGCAACGCGATGTTGCAAAATTAAATTAGCAATACGATAAGTTAGTGCTCGTGTTTTACCCGAACCAGCACCAGCAACAACTAACAACGGACCGCAAAAATGTTCAACTGCTCGGCGTTGACTGGGATTGAGACTGATGAGAAAGTCGATGGTTGCTGTCATGGACGTAAGGTATACGCAAGACTAAGACACAAAGCGCTTCTTCGGCTATTGCCTAGGCTATACTATCCTACCGAACTTAACTCAATAATGAATTTTATCTTTGTACTGACAAGCTCATCGCTCTGCTGAGTGCAAGCATGGTAGTCACAGTAGTAGTTGCTATTTTCCAACATTACAGCTAGCTGGTCGTGCAAAAAATAATTAAGGCGGATGACACAGCAGGCGATCGCTTGCTTTTAAAAATTACAATGGAATCGTCTACCATTCCTCAATTAATAGTCTCAAAGCTGCCATCAGCAAAGCAACAATTCTAAAATATCTCTAGTTTTTAGCACATTTCGACATACAACAAATTCTTGCTACTATCTAAAGATTTTTGTATGGGTATGAATCCCTATACATGGGAGATTTAACAGTGGACTTAGTTTATAATTTTTTATTTGCAGGAAACTTTTTTCCTCGTGGATATTGCTATCTATGGCACTTAGAGTTAGTTAAGATTACATAACATACATTAGCAGACTCTCTGATCACCCTTTCTTGCTATTCAATTTCCTTAACAATTTTATACTTGGTTCAGAAACGACAAAAACTTCTTTTTAAGAGTGTCTTTCTCTTATTTGGGATATTTCTTGCTTCCTGTGGCACAACTATTATGGAAGTATGGACGTTTGGTACCCTGATTATACTGCTTCTACGCTGATACCTTTAGTTCCTCAAGCACTTACACTTCCAAGTCCCGGACAATTGGAAGCAGCAAATCAAGCTTTAGAGCAAGAAACTACAGAACGCAAGCGGGTAGAGTACCAGTTGCGTCAATACAAAGGACACCTTGAAGAACTGGTAAATAAGCGTACGATTGAACTGGAAACAATTAACGAAAAACTCCAGCAAGAAGTTTTTCAACGTCAACAGTCACAAGAAAAAATGGCACTCTTATTACAAGAAGTAGAAAGTGCTAATCAACAATTAAGTGATTTTGCTTATATTGTCTCCCATGATTTAAAAGCACCACTACGAGGGATAAGTTACCTATTACGCCGGTCGCTTAGACAACAATGGAAAAGAATTAATTGATAAATTAATTTCTCGAGTCAACAAGCTATATAATTTAATAGAAGCTATTTTGCAGTATTCCAAAGTAGCACGTCTGCAAGACAGACTCCAAAAAATAGATTTAAATGAAATAGTCACGGAAACAATCGAACTTTTTCAACCTCTAGAAAATATCCAAATAGAAATAGCTAATCGCTTACCTGTAGTTAATGGTGATAAAACTCAAATCCAACAAGTTTTTCAAAATTTATTGAGTAATGCCATTAAATTTATTGATAAACCCCAGGGGAAAATTGTCGTTGCTTGTACAGAAAGTGATAATTATTGGCAAATAAGTTTATCTGACAACGGTTCCGGCATTGAAAAGCAACACTTTACCAGAATCTTTCAAATGTTCCAAAAAATCTCTCACAATCCAGATGCAGACAGTACTGGAATTGGACTAGCTTTAGTGAAAAAATTGTAGAGATGTATGGCGGCAAAGTGTGGGTAGAATCAGAAGTAGGCGAGGACAGCACATTCTTTTTTTACCTTAAAGAAATAGTTATTAAAATACCTAAAAAACACTACCTAAAATTTCAATCCTAGACCATTTCCTAGGAAATAATTGCTGTTTCATTATGCACCCTTCTCAAACAATCCCTTAACTTCTTCCCAAGAAATTCTACATTGGCCCTAACTATATTATGGTGATCGCCTGGAATGGCGTGAATTTCTAATTCCGCCAGCCCCTTCCAACCTAGTTCAAAGTCTCCCACAAGCCACCAAGATTGCTGTTGGCTTCGAAAAAGGATTACTTTACCCGGATATACCTTTGGATAGTAATTTTTGACAGCTTGTTGCTGATTTGCAAACAAAACAGCCTCCATCAAACTTGGATCTTCTTCCAAGGATACAGAAGGATACAGCATTTTTTCTTCAGCATTATTCTGTTTAAATTTTTCGTTAATTCTGTTGAGACGCTGCTGAATTCCCGAAAGCAGGTAGTTCAGCTTGTCTTTGAATTCTAATCGGGAAAAGTTATTCCAATGGCGAGAAATCCATTGACGAAATGACAGCTTGTGGAAATAAATCGGATTACAAGTATCAAACAGTGCTAGCATAGCTACCTTTTTACCTTGAGCAACCAACTGCTGCGCCATTTCAAAAGCAATTACACCTCCAGCGGAATATCCAGCTAGTAAATAAGGTCCCTCTGGTTGAACGCTACAAATTTCTTGAATGTAATCTGATGCCATGTCTTCTATTTTCTGGTGAAAAGGCTTTTTCCCATCCAATCCATGGGGTTGCAGTGCATAAATTGGTTGGTCTGCATCTAAGTAAGGAGCTAGGTTGTGAAAGACTATAACGTTACCGTCTGCAGCATGTATGCAAAACAGCGGTGGTTTTTCTCCTTTTGGTTGCACTGCAACTAGCGGTTTCCACAAATCTTTGCATTCTTCTTGCTGGAGAATCTTGGCTAGTTGTTCTACGGTTGGTGCTTGCAAAAAAGTTGACAGAGGAAGTCTTTTGCCAAATGTCTGCTGTATTAGTGCTAACAAACGCAAAGCAACCAGCGAATGTCCCCCCAAATCGAAGAAATTATCTGTGACGCCGAGGGAGTCGATGTTCAAACATTCTTTCCAAATCTGAATCAACTTGAGTTCCACCTTGTCTCTTGGTCCCAAAAAGTCCGCTGTTTGTTCGAGACGGTTGGGTACAGGGGGTGCTGGTAGGGCGCGACGATCTACCTTTCCGTTGGGTGTCAGCGGCAGAAAATCGAGCATGACAAATGCTGATGGTACCATATAATCTGCCAATCTTTGCTTTAAAAAGTCCCGCAATTCGGTGTGGGTAAGTGTTTGTTTGTCTTTTGGAACTACATAGGCAACTAACTGTTTGCTGTTTGGTGTATCTTCGCGGGCTACAACTATACTTGCTTCTACGCCAGGATGCAGCATTAGCTTTGCTTCGATTTCTTCCAACTCGATCCGAAAACCGCGAATCTTGACTTGGCGATCGAGGCGACCGAGGAATTCTATATTTCCGTCGCTCAAGTAACGCCCTAGGTCCCCTGTTTTGTAAAGGCGTTTCGATGAATCAAAAGGATGGGGAATAAACTTTTGTGCTGTTAATTCGGGACGGTTGAGATAACCTCGTGCTAAACCAGCACCGCCAATGTGTATTTCGCCAGGCTCTCCCACAGGTACAGGTTGTAAATCACAATCTAGAATATAAATTTCGGCGTTGGTAATGGGGCGACCGATCGCAGCAGTAACATAATTAGTATGGCGCTGGCATGTCCAAAAGCTGGCATCGATGGAAGCTTCTGTAGGACCATAGCAATTATGCAGAACATTATCTAAGTTCAGGCGAACAAAAAAGCGTTCCACTAGTTCGATTGGCAAAGGTTCGCCACCGCAGGTAACGTGTTTGAGAAACTGACATTTCTCTATTCCTTTCTCCTCTAATAGCAGGCGCAGCATAGAGGGTACCGTGGCCAAGATAGTGATTTGCTGTTCTATAATTGTCTGAACTAAGTAAGCACTGTCTTGATGTCCGTCTGGACGGGGTAATATTAACCTTGCTCCAAAGCACAATGGCCAAAATATCTGCCAAACAGAGGGATCGAAGCTAAAAGATATGGTTTGCAAAACTTTATCTGCATTGCTTAACCCAAAGGCTGTTTGTCGCCAGTGTAGTTGATTGCTGATACCGCTATGGGGAATCATTACACCCTTGGGTTTTCCTGTGGAACCAGATGTGTAAATAACGTAGATTAAGTTCTCCGGTGTTGTCTGATTGACAGGATTTTGTTGACTGTAGCGAGCAATCAGTTCCCACTGTGAGTCCAAACAAACTACCTGCGCTCCATAAATTGATAGTTTATCCAGCAATTTTTCCTGGGTGAGCATTACTGCTGTTTTCGTGTCTTCTAAAATGAAGGCTAATCTTTCTGGAGGATAAGCTGGATCTAGGGGTACGTATGCTCCACCAGCCTTGAGCACTCCCAGTAATGCTATTATCATTTCCAAGGAGCGCTCCATGTGAATACCAACTAATACCTCAGGACCGACTCCTAAATTACGTAGGTAGTGTGCTAGCTGGTTTGCTCGTTGGTTGAGCTGTCTGTAGGTTAGTTGTGTGGGTGGATCCAGAAATATAACTGCTGTAGCGTCAGGAGATTTTTCTACCTGTGCTTCAAATATTTGATGAATGCATAAATCGGCGATGTTGTTTGTTTTGCCGTTATTCGTTTCCTGGGCTATAGCAATGTTTTCAAATGCATTTTTGTAATTGCTATATAAATTTTGGAAGATTTGATTTTCCATAGAAATAAAATTTAAATAAATACTTAATTACCAGTCAATTATAATGACAGCAGTCAGCTATTAATTATGATGGTGTGCAAAAGGATTAGAAAATTTCATTTTCCATATCATTTTATAGGTGAAATTATTGACATTTTCTTGGAAGACCTTCTCTTTTGCTAAGGCTAATTCTTGATATGCTGTCTTTAACTTGGTTTCATCTTTGCTTTCTTTTTCAAAATGCCGCAAGTAAGCTTCTATATATTTGATCCTTAAATTGGGGTTGTCTGCGTTGGTGAGAAAAGGTAAATCGCCTTCCACCATGAAGCGTATAGCTAAAAGGGGAATTGGACTGCGAAGAGGATAAAAGTTTTGGTTGTGCAGTCCTCTGGTTTCTGTGCGTTTGTGAAATTCCCCAATCATTAATCCTTCTTCTACAAAGAAAGGTTTGAGTTTTTTTTGCACGCCATCGATAAGCGTGGAAGCTTGGTCTGGGTCGAGATCGGGAAATATGAGTAAGAAAGCTTTGTTGATACCTGCTTTTCTGTCCCTTGGTTCCATTTGCAAAAAGGTGTCTCGATAGTTCTTCACGATATCTTCAATTTTCTGAGGTTCCAAATTTTTGGCACGAATAACTGCCATCTGAATGCTGTTTAATTTTATTGATTGAGGAACAAAAGGACATACAGGACCATTTCTACCTAAATCTGGGTGGGGTTTGGCTAAAAAGTTTTTAACCCACTCCATAATTTCGATCAAATAAGGAATGTCTTGTTGAATTCTTTCAATTTCCAAGAACGTATAAAGCTGCATACTATTGTGAGGAAATTGTCTATATCAAATTGATATTAAATATTTTTACTGAATAATATGTAAAGAATTAATTCTCTTACTTGATTAGATTTGTAAATTTTTAGTGAAATTAAAGCTATATGCAGGCATCCCAGCTCCGAACTAGGGATATGAAAGTAGCAATAATTACTAACAACTCTTCTAGGAAAGGTGTTATGCTATAGCGATCGCACTCCAAACCTTATTTTTTTAGAATATAGTTATGGTGCCCTTCGGTCAATACTGGAATTTCAAGCAAATTAAAGTTAAAAATCAGATTGTTTTTCTCAGCAACGCCATTGCTATAGTAGCATTTTAAGTACTTTTTTTGACTTTTATTGCTGCTGCGCTCTAGCTATTTTACGTATAAATTCGCATAAACTCTTCAAGAGATGTTATGAATATTCACTTGTAGTACTTTAATTCACAAAACTACTAGAATTTGGATAAGTTTAGCTGAATGCTTTGCCACTGCTACCAACTCCAAATCAAGTGAGATTTTATTTAAGGTTTGTGAAAAATCTCAGTCCGCGTTGCCAAATAGAATCAGGGGTTATTTTAGCTGTCTTAATTTGCTGCAAATCTGCAACAGAAGGAAAAGTCGCTGGCTGGGTATAAACTTGTGTGCGCAACACCCGTGCTAAGGTATTGTTATCTTCTTGTAAACCTTCATAGAAGAAAAATACTTCTCCCAAAAGACCACAAGCACGATTGTATTTAATCACTTTTAACAAGTATTTTGGATCGATGCACCAGGAGCCGATTTTCAGCAAAACTCCTGGTGCTATTTTGGACACCATCCTAGCGAATAACTGCTCACTGAAGATTTTGTCAAGCTCGCTTTTATAGCTAAGAAAGTCGCGACGGTAAATTTGTGGTTGGTACATATCTACTAATCCTTGTTTCAACCAAGTTCGAGAATCTTGTAGATATGCTTGATATCCCCAATCGGGGAGATGAGGAGCCATTGATACTAATAAGTTGGGATTAACAGCTTTTGTTGCTCGGTACAGACGGGACAAAAAATCTGTGAGAATATCAGCACGCCACTGCAACCATTGCGGATGTTTGGGATTTTGTGGCGGATTTTCACCAAATTGCTGACGGTAACGTTCTGTGGTTTTGCGATCGTAACCACCTTCACAGGGTAATGCAGGTAAGCGATCGTCTCCTTGAATACCATCAACATCGTAGTTTTTCACAACTTCTATTACAAGGTTGAGCATGAAATTCTGAACTTCAAAATCAAGGGAGTTCATCCACTCAAAGCCATTTTTTTCTAATAAGTTTCCATAGCGATCGCGAGCAGCCCATTCTGGTTTTTTTGCTAAAATATGTCCGCCATTCATTTTGTAGGAACTGGCAAATCCATATTCAAACCAGGGTATAATTTTTATATCTAGTCTGCGTGCTTCGCTAATAATTTCCGCTAAAGGATCGCGTCCGGTAAATAACGGGTCTATTGCCAAACCAAAAATTTGATATACGAGCTGACTGGGATAAAGTGTAGTTCCCCTGCGCCAAACTACGGGGAAGACAACATTAAATCCTGTAGTGGCAAGGAATTCCATTGCTTGTGCGATATTTTGTTGAGAGTGGAGCACTTCGCTGTCTGTGGTCGTAAGCCAGACGCCCCGCGTTTCTATTAATACCATATTTTTTCAACTATTAGGAATATTTATTATTGTTTCATTTCAGTTTCCGAAATAGCCAGCAGAAAAATCAATAATTAGCACAAAAATGGAAGAGCAAGATTTTAGAAAGGATTTGAAAATGTTTAATCTTCTTGCTCAGTTGAACAAAAAATATTTTTCGACAATGCAAATTTGAAGTATTATTAATTACTTGAAGCTGGCAATTATTTTTAAGCTGGAATGTATGTATATGCAACAAGAAACTTGGAAGCATGGTTATGTAATAGCGAACAAAGTGAAATTACATTACGTCACTGAAGGGGAAGGACCATTAATGCTGATGTTGCATGGCTTTCCTGAATTTTGGTATTCGTGGCGCTACCAAATTCCCGAATTCGCTAAATATTTTCAGGTGGTAGCTGTTGATTTGCGTGGCTATAACGACAGCGATAAACCAAAAGAGCAATCAGCTTACGTGATGGATGAATTTATTAAAGATGTGGAGGGGGTAATTAGGGGATTGGGACATGAAAAATGTGTTTTAGTCGGACATGATTGGGGAGGTGTGATCGCCTGGTATTTTGCTTATACCTATCCGCAAATGCTAGAGAAATTAATTGTTCTTAATATTCCCCATCCTGCTAAATTTAGTCAAGGTATGCGTACTCCCCAGCAATTGCTCAAGAGCTTTTATATATTTTTATTTCAACTGCCGTGGCTGCCAGAATTTCTGATAGAATTCTCAGACTATCAGCTTTTGGAAAATGCTTTTCAAGGTATGGCTGTTGACAAAAGTGCTTTCACTGCGGCGGATATAAATGCTTATAAACATGCTGCAGCTAAACCGGGTGCTTTAACAGCAATGTTAAACTATTACCGCAATATTTTTCAACAGAATTTATTTAATTCTAGTTGGGGCATATTAGAAGTACCAACATTAATGATTTGGGGAGAAAACGATAGCGCCCTTGGGAAAGAATTAAGTTACGGTACGGAAGCTTATGTTAGGGATTTCCGAATCAGATATATTTCCAACTGCAGTCATTGGGTACAGCAGGAAAAACCAGAGTTAGTGAACCAGTACATGCGTGAATTTTTGGGACTTTAACGAATGTCTGTTGCTCCTTGGCGCAGCGCGATCGCTCGTGCTCTCCATCAAAATCGTAGCTTGATTTACGCCCGCTACCTACAGCTTGCCACAGTACGGACAAATGGTCGTCCAGCTAACCGTACCGTAGTATTTCGCGGATTTTTAGAAGATACCGACCAACTGAAATTTATCACAGATGCTCGTAGCGAAAAAGTCGAGCAAATACTACAAAAACCTTGGGCAGAAGCTTGCTGGTACTTTCCCCGCACGCGCGAACAATTTCGCATTCACGGTCGTCTTATTTTGGTTGGAAATGATAATTCTCAGCCAATACTACAAAAAGCCCGTTATGCTACATGGCAACAACTAAGCGATGCAGCGCGTTTGCAGTTTGCTTGGCCAGATCCTGGTAAACCAAGAACAAACAACCAAGATGCCTTTGCACCACCACCACCAAATTCTATTGAGCCTTTGGCCAATTTTTGCCTGCTGCTGCTTGCTCCTGTAGAGGTGGAGCACTTAGAATTGCAGGGAGAACCCCAAAATCGCTGGCTTTACAGCTATGACCATCAGGAATGGTCTGTGAAAGCTATCAATCCATAGGTTACAAGACCAGCAGATAATATTAAATTCCAGCCCCGTCTAAAAACTCTTGAATCACCTTATCTTTAATGTGACAGTGGGGAGCCGGTTGAGAAGGGTTACCGTTGTTACCAGCCAACGTCCCTAACAACACTGGTGTTTCCCGACCAGATTGAATTTCTTGTAATGCCTGCATTTGCTGTTCTAGCAATTCAATGCGGTCAACTAAAGCACGAATTACTTCTGCTTCTGAATCTGGCAAGTTATTGTGTTCGAGGGGAGCAACCCGCACTCCAGAGCGATAGATGATGCGACCGGGTACACCCACCACGGTGCAATTGGAAGGTACGTCCCTCAAAACTACCGAACCAGCACCGATGCGTACGTTATTGCCAATGTGAATGTTACCCAGTACTTTTGCTCCCGCACCGACAACTACGTTTTCACCCAGAGTGGGGTGTCGCTTTCCACTTTCTTTACCAGTACCACCGAGGGTGACACCCTGATAAATCAAGGCGTAGTCTCCGACGATCGCTGTTTCCCCGATCACTACTCCCATTCCGTGGTCAATAAATACGCTTTTACCAATCTGAGCGCCAGGGTGAATTTCAATTCCGGTTAAGAAGCGAGCGATATGAGAAATCAAGCGAGGAATAAAGGGAATGCCTATGTTGTAAAGCCAGTGAGCCAACCGGTGGAATAGTAGAGCTTGCAAACCGGGGTAACAGAATAATACTTCCAACCAGTTACGGGCAGCTGGATCGCGTTCAAATATTATGCGAAAGTCAGCAATGAGTGTAGACAGCACGCTTTTTGTACCCTCGTTCAAACAAGCTACACTCTATCTTAACGCCATAAGTGCTACCTCTAACTGTTGTTAGTAGTTTATTTGTTTTCATTTGTTTTTGCTTTCTTCCCCAGCTGCTTGGCGAAAGCCCTGTTACATTTTTAGCGTGTAACGCTCGCTGCAGCTAAGACTAGACAATTACTGCACTCAAGCAGCTGCTTGTTGCTCTAGATTAACTTTGACTACTTTGTTCTTTTCTATTTCTGTTTTTGGCAGTGTCAATTTTAAAATTCCGTCCTTGTATTCTGCGGTAACTTTGGTGTTCTGAATTCGTGCAGAAAGAGGAATTACGCGCTGGTATTTTCCGTAGTGAAATTCGCTTCTTGTCAAGCTTTTTTGTGCAGTTTTAGTTTTTGATTTCCGCTCCCCGCTCACGTAAACTGCTTGCTCGGTAACTTGAATATCAAGATCTTTGGCTTCTATACCAGGAATTGCTAGTTTCAGATAAATTGCTTCATCTGTTTGAGATAATTCCACAGCTGGAATTTTTAGATTACTCGCAGTTTCCCACACCAGTTGAGGTCCTAATACGAAATCTTCCTCAAACAAATGGTTAATTTGACGTTGCAAAGCAGTAAATTCTTGCCAGAGATTGTAACCTACTATTGTTATAAGTTTTTTGTGGAACCTCATCAATTTAGTTTTTATCTTTTGTTATTTTTCATCTTAATTAACTGTTTAAATGTTTATTATAAATATTACGATTTTTGTCAATAAAAAAATGATGATAATCGTCCTAAATTTTTAGTAATTAATTGTGGAAAAACTATAATATTTTTGCTTTAAAAACCAGAAAAAAACAATCTTTGCCATTTTTATAGAAAGATTATTCCCTGATTTTCATCAAGAAAATCTCACATTTTCTACTCCTTATCATCGGATTTATCTAGATAAAGATAGGGTGGATTTATCAAAAAAACAAATCCTTCTCTAGTCCTAGTAAGGATAAAAGTATTAATTTTATGTCTGGAGAAAGATGACATTTCTAAGAAAAATAAATTATGATATTTAGATACCTTCTATGATTTGAAATTATATTTAAGTGGTGATAAATCCTAATTCGGAGACCTTAGTAAATCACCCTCTGAAAGAAAGAAGGGTTAAAGGCTATAAATTTAGCTGGTTTGATTGGTTTTGCCTGTGGTATCCTCCAGGCTGGTTGATTTTATTCAATCGCCACTGGCAGCATTATCATTCAGATCCCGAAGGTTGGAATTGGTTGGAATATATTTTATTTTTAATTCCTGGTGGTTTTTATTTAGCACTGTTACTTCGTTGGTCGCGTTTGGGATTTCGTTCACCAAGGTATGTAAATAGAGAATTTGATCCCAAGTATCAACAAGCTTTTCGAGAAGAAATTCTGGCTCCAATCGTGGAATGTTATTTTCGTGCAGAAATACACAAAATTGAAAACTTGCCGCTAACAGGACCGGCGATCGTGGCCATGAATCATGCAGGAATGTGTTTTCCTTGGGATTTCATTGCCTTGGGTTACTTATTAGCAAAACAACGGGGATGGACAGTACAACCTTTAGCTGGTTCACCACTGTTTGACCACCCTTGGATGAGATGGTGGTTACCACCTGGATGGTCAAATGTTTTAGGTGGCGTGAGAGCAGACCGGCATAATTTTGCTGCTGCTGTACAAGAGCGTAAAATAATTCTATACGCGCCGGAGGGATTGCGCGGACCTAGAAAGGGTTGGAGAAAGCGCTATCAACTGCAAAAATTTGATATCAGCTTTATTCAGTTGAGCCAGCGTTTTCAGATTCCGATTTTACCTGTTATTTGCCTTGGCAATGAAAATTTGCATCCCTGGACTATTAATTTGCAAAAATTGCAACAGTTGTTCAAATTACCATTTTTACCTTTATCACCTTTAATGCCAATCTTTATTCTTTTTCCTTCTATGGGTGTTTGGGCGATGAAAAGTCGCTTGCGTTATTTGATCGAGCCCTTAGAAACAGCACCTTCAGAACAAGGACGGGTAGAAGCTTATCAGCAAGCGCAAGCATTGCGAGAAAAAATTCAAAATCAAATCAATAATTTCATTAAAAAAAGTTAGTTGTCGAATTTAGCCGCATCAGTTGTGGCTTTCACCTCAACCAGACTCTCCAGCACCAAAGCGATATCCCTTACCATAAACGCTGTGAATGAGTTGGGTTTCTCCAGGAAATTCTATCTTGCGACGCAACAGTCGTACTAATGCAGCAGTAACGTTACTGCTGGGTTGCTCGCCATCTTTCCACAAAGAGTGCATAATCTGCGTGTGAGTGAGCAGCTTGCCAGTGTTTTGCATAAAGTATTGCAGTAATTGGCTTTCTTTTTCCGACAGTTCAATTACTCGTCCTTGACGGTAGGCTAGTTGGTTTTCGCAATCAAGTTCTAAATCGCCTACTATCAAGCGATTTATTTGATTACCGCGTGCTTGGGAAGTAGAACGTCGTAATAAAGCACGAACTCTTGCTAGTAATTCTCGCAACTCAAAAGGTTTAACCAAATAATCATCTGCACCTGCATCTAAACCTTCTACTCGATCATCTAAAGTGTCTTTGGCGGTAAGAAACAGTACGGGGGTAGAAACACCTTGGCCGCGCAATTCCTGACAAATTTCTAGTCCGGTTTTTCCCGGTAACATCCAGTCTAAGATGAGCAGATCGTAATTGCCTGTTTTTGCTAACAGGCGACCATTCGTTCCATCATAAGCGGTGTCGACTTTGTAGCCTTCACGAGCGAGCACTCGACTCAAAGGGTCGGTAAGTTCGGTTTCATCGTCAACTAGCAAGATGTTCATAACTCGCTGGAGTTTTTTGCAAGAAAGATTTGAAAGTACCTATTCAAATCGGCAATTGACAAGAATATAAAAATTTGATTTCCCTGGGTTTTTTGCCAGCCGGGTTTTGATTTGTTGTCTATTTTCTGTAATTTGACCATAAAAATAGCTCTTTCATCTACAATCTAAAGTCGAAAATAGAAGATTGTTATATGCTTACTGTTGCACTGCCAAAAGGAGAACTTCTCAAACCGAGTATTCGTTTGCTACAAACTGTGGGGTTGGATTTTAGTGCTTTTTTAGACTCTAGCAATCGACAATTGCAAATTGCAGATACTGCTGAAAGAGCCAGAGCACTCCTGGTACGGGCCCAGGATGTTCCGGTTTATGTAGAGTACGGTCAAGCGCAACTGGGTATTGTTGGTTATGACGTGCTGCGGGAGAAAAAACCACAGGTAGCGCAGTTAATGGATTTGCGGTTTGGTTACTGTCGCATGTCGGTGGCTGTCAAGCAATCAAGTCCTTACCGCTCGCCTTTGGATTTACCCGCACATAGTAGAGTTGCTTCCAAGTATATCAATTGTGCGCGCGAATACTTCCATAGTTTGGATCTACCTGTGGAAATTGTACCCCTGTACGGCTCTGTGGAGTTAGGACCAATTACGGGAATGTCAGAAGCTATTGTTGATTTGGTTTCTACTGGGCGGACGTTGCGGGAAAATGGTTTGGTGGAGATTGAAACGCTATACGAAAGTACGGCGCGATTGATTGCCCATCCTTTGAGTTATCGTTTGAATGTGGATAATCTCAGCAACTTAATTGCCGAGATTGAAAAGGGGATGGTGGTGGTGGGGTCGCCAAACTAGGGTAGCTAGATATGTACGGTTATTGTGTGGTTGCAGTTGCCGATAGCTGCTGGTGAGCGTGGCGCAAAATCCGCTCGGTAGTATCCCAACTTACACATCCGTCTGTAATGCTAATGCCATACTTTAAATCGGCGGGGTTTGCTGGTAGTAGTTGATTTCCTTCAAACAGGTAGCTTTCGAGCATCAAGCCAATGAGGGCGGAGTTACCTGCGATGCGTTGGGCAATAACGTTGCACGCCACTTCTCGTTGTTGGGCGTACTGTTTGCTAGAGTTGGCGTGACTGCAATCTACCATAATTGCTGGGTTTTGTCCGGCGTTTTTCAGTGCTGCTACGGCTTCGGCAATGCTTTGGGCATCGTAGTTGGGACGGGTGCGTCCGCCCCGCAAAACTATATGTCCGTATTGGTTACCTTTTGTGCGTACAATGGACGTGAAGCCATCTTGGTCGATGCCTAAAAAACTGTGGGGTGTGCGTGCTGCTTGCATTGCATCCAAAGCAATTTGCAAACTACCATCGGTGGCATTTTTAAAGCCTACAGGCATGGAAAGACCGCTAGCCATTTCCCGGTGGGTTTGTGATTCGGTGGTGCGGGCTCCGATCGCTGCCCAGCTTACTAAGTCAGCGATGTATTGCGGTACGATCGGATCGAGAAATTCTGTCGCTGCAGGTAGTCCCATTTGGGTGATGTCGAGTAACAAACGTCGCGCTTTTTTGAGTCCGATTTCGATATTGTAGGTGCCATCCAGGTAGGGATCGTTAATCAAGCCCTTCCAGCCGATGGTAGTGCGTGGTTTTTCAAAGTAGACGCGCATGATAATGTATAGGCGATCGCTGAGTTCTTCCCGCAGACGAACTAGTTTTTCCGCGTACTCTAAAGCTCCTTGAACGTCATGGATCGAACACGGTCCTACCACGACTAACAGGCGAGAGTCTTCATGGCGCAAAATCTGTTGCACCGCCATCCGACCTTCGACAACAGTACGGTTTGACTGCGGCGTCATCGGAAGTTCTTGTTTGAGCGATCGCGGCGGCTCGAGGCGCACCGTCTCTATGATATTTAAATCCTGGGTTGGCAACATTGATAGAGCTTGCTGGTATCTGCTGTTCTACAATTCTAATCTGTTGCAGCTGCTGGCAAACTTTATGTTATAAATTATACCTAAATCTCGTCACCGCAGCGACCTCTATGCCCGTCAATTACACTTTTTGAAGATGTGGTACAAGTGATTTTCAGACAAAAAATAAATCCATAAACTATATCGCACATTGCACATGTCCACAAAACCGCAAAACTCTGAGGAATTTGCAACACCACTATTTCTGATTCAACGCCACCGCCAAATGCGCAATCTGATTTTGGATTATGCTATAGCAGCAGCATTGCTCGGGCTAAATCCCATTCGCGGTACTTTAACGCTGACACTGCTGGTGGCTGGGCTTTTGATATGGAAAATGATTTGTGATATAGGTTCTTCCTGGGGGTATGCTAAAGGTCAAGACGCTTTGGCGATCGCTGGAAAACTTTTTGGTATTGTAGGAGCTTTTGCACTCGCTTTTATGGCTTGGGTAACGGTTTTTTGTTTGGGACTGCTTGCACCACTTTTGTCTGGATTTGGAATTTGCGCAGCTTTGTTTACTCTAACTTGGACGCTAGGACAGGTAATAAACCAATTTTATGCAAGCGGTCGGTAAGGAAGGCAAACATGAAGTTAGGACGCAGGCAAATTCTACTTGCAGGCTTAGGATCGGGAGTAGCAGCAACTATTTTTCGCAATTACCAACGACTTCAGACACAAAGTCGTTTAGAGGCATTAGCTCGACAACAATCGCAACTAAAGGTGCAAGATATATTAAAAGAAACATTGGCAGCTGATGCGAAAAAAATCAACCAAACAATAGCAATTCAAGCATCTTTAAAACTGACGCCGCCTCAAATCCCCTACGATCGTAGTATATCTAAGCTTTTGATTCAATGTAGCAAGCTGGGAACTCAACAATATCTATCGGGTAAGGTAGATCCCTCCTTTAACGGCTTGATAAAATCCCTACCTGCATATACTTCTGATTTAGACGGCTATACTCAGATCGCATCATTAAAGGGTTTGGAAGATGTACAAAGCTCAGAAACCATTGAAGTTGATGTACCAACCCATTCTGCAAATAATACTACTCAAGACCCGGTTGAAAATAATTTAGATACTGCACAAGAAGCCATTGGTCACACTGTCAAACAAGCGGTGAAACTAAAGCAAATCATTCCGGTTTACTTTGGCTTTGTTCTTATCTCCAAAACTGCCAATATTATTGTTTTTCGCGGTACTCAAAGAACCACCGAGTGGCTGGGAAATATCTTTCTTTTTCAGAAAAATTATGAAGATTTTGCTGATAGTAAAATTCACTCTGGTTTTGCCAATCTTTATAAAGATTTGGCTCCACAAACTCGCGAAATTGCCCGTCAGTTAAATCCATCCATACCTTGTTATATATCAGGACACAGTCTGGGAGCTGCTTTAGCTACCCTTGCAGCGATCGATCTTGCAGTTTCAGTTCCCAAGCTGCAAAAGCAAATTCGATTGTACGCCTACGCTGGACCGCGGGTTGGAAATCCAAGCTTTGCTCGCGTACACAGTCAATTAGTTCCTAACAGCTATCGCATTGTGAATTTAGCAGATTCCATTCCCCTCTCACCCCCGACGATCTTTCGAAACGATATATATTCTCACGTCGGACAGGAGTGGTCTTTTTTAGCGCAGTATGGTGATGTTTTACCAAACCATGCTGTTGATACCTATCGTGCAGCTGTTAATAAAGAAGTCGAGACTCATCAAGCTCGTGCTTATCCTAGTTCTGGCTTGGCATAATTTTTATATGCGGCAATTACAAAGAATCGCGATCGCCTCTTCCCAACTCCAACAACAACAGCTTGTACTGACACCCGCACAAAAGCATTATCTGTACAGGGTCTTGCGCTTGCAGTCGGGCGATCGCTTTATCGCTATGGACGGGATGGGTCAGTGGTGGTTGGCGCAGCTAACAACAACAGGTGCAGAGATTTTAGAAGTCCTTTGTGTCGATACCGAGTTACCTGCAGCCGTTACTTTGATTGCAGCCTTACCCAAAGGCAATGCTTTTGAGGATACGGTCCGGATTTGTACTGAATTAGGTGTAGCCTGTATTGCTCCGGTGCTTAGTACTCGCTGTTTGCTTCATCCCAGTCCCCAAAAACTAGAACGTTGGCGACGGATAGCCAAAGAAGCTGCGGAACAATCAGAGCGTGCCATCGTTCCTACCATTTTAGAACCTGTGACTTTTAGTTGTGCTATTGCATCTACTACGGCTAGCCAACGTTACATCTGCGAAGCAAGGGGCGATTATCCTCACCTTTACCAGGTAATCTGCAAAGATGCAAAAACATCCGAGATCGCGATCGCTACTGGTCCGGAGGGAGGATGGACAGAAGCAGAAATTGAGGCTGCAGTTAATGCTGGATTTGAGGTTGTTTCTCTCGGAAAGCGCATACTCGCAGCAGTGACCGCCCCCATAGTCGCTTTATCGTTAATTGCCGCAAATTATGAAGTATAAAATAATATTATTCCATCCCAGAAAAATAGTATAAAAAACAGAATATATGATTGAACCCGTTGCTGCTGCTTTCGAACGCAAAGATTACCGTACTGCAGCTAAACTACTCAAACAACTTTTAAAACAATCACCGGAAAACCCGTGGGTACAATTTTATCTAGGACGGTTACACGAAGTTTGGGGAAAATACGAACAAGCAGAAAAAGTCTATCGCCAACTGCTGCAGAATACTACTAATGTTAAAATTATTACCCAAGCCAGACAAGCTTTGCAGCGCTTGCAGGAATTGGAGCAACAACAAAGAAAACGCGCAATTATGGAAGCATCAAAGGAGGGCGATCGCGCTGAGTTTGCTGTATTGGTTCTGGAACCCGTAAGCAAAGAATTTAAAACTCAAGCAGCACAAAAATTAGCCCGAATTATGCAAATGGATACCTATAGCGCTCGATTGCTATTACCCAGTCGTGGTTGGCGATTATTCCGCAGCGGCGCCCTTGCAGAGTTAAAATTTTATGGCCAACAGCTCCGAAAAGCTGGTGTTGCTTGTTTTTGGGCTACATTAGCAGCTCTGGAAAAAATTCAGGTCTTCCAAGTTTGTTATTTCACACAATTTTACCCCAAGGCTGCAGTTGTTTGTCAAAATCAAGCCAAAGAACTTGGTTATCTCTATTTTGATTGGTCAGAAGTTAAAGGACGAGTGCAAGGACTATTACCCATCTTTGAAGAAGTTGTAGACCGCGATGTTCGCGGAAAATTAAAACGAAAAACCCAAACTCAAGATTACTTGCAATTTTGCGACCTTCACCTTCCTGGAAAACAGTGTATTCTAAGACTTTACGATTGCGGCTATCAATTTCAACAAGGTATAGAATTAGGTTCCTGTGCTAGCGAAAAAAGCACTATTGCCAAAAATTGGAGTAATTTACTCGCCTTGATTGACCAGAAACTACCTGAAATTAAGATCTGGTCAGACTTCACCCCCTTTGCAGAAACAGCTCTCGAACAAACAGAAGTCCTAGATCAAATTCAGCCTCACATTTATCTTTTGCGCAGGGAAAAAACAAATTGGGATCCAGCTTTTCAACTGTATAGCGGACTAATTTTTCTTTCCCTATCTTCCACGCAAGCAGAACACTAGCTAGAGACACAATCCACACTAAATATTCTGCTCGCGGCGAAATTTATCTACCTGTCTTTGGAGTTTTCACCTGACGCGCCATTTCCAAATAAGAATTCATATTTGCTCCCGGACGCCGACGACCGTTAGCAGTGTTGGGTACTAATAAATACTTGGGTGCAAAGGTTGTTTCTTTTGGCTGTTCCTTGATTATTTTGGCTGCTTTTGCCGATTCTTTTTCAGACTTGGGTTCGACTCTTACACCCGACGCAGTTTGTACCATCTCAACTTCCGCTGGTCTGGCAGGAGGAGCTTTGGTGCCATTTTTTGCTTCTTGCATAGCTGCAACTGATTGTGTTGATTGCTTACCATTTTCTATAGCTTTATCCGCATCAGCTTCAGTGGTAGCAGTGATTTTTTCTGCAGCGGCTTTAGCTGTCTGAGCTACTTTATCTACAGCAGCTTTGGCTGTTTGGGCGACTTTCTCTGTAGCTGCAGTGTCAGCGTCTTCCTTCAGCTCTAAATAATAGCCGTTACTTTTCTTTTTGAAAGGAAAAAGCCCAGTGATGAATTTCATGATTCCAGAGATTAAGTTTTTGATAAAGCCAAACATTACAATTGCTCCTGTCTTTTATAACTGAAAAATGACTAAATTCATTAAAAATTAGGAAAATTTATTACATCTATCTCCAGATACTGTATTAGTTAACCTTTGTTTGCACTCACCGGTCTTGATGACGGATCCTCATGACTTTACAGTGACGATCGTACTCGTCACTACTAAGAACAAATCCTATCAACTTTCTATCTTAAGTGCTTGGAATATTGTTAATACTTAAGTAAATTATTAAATTTTTCTGGATCTAAGAGCAATATTCTCAAACCTGCTTTAACAAAAGTTAACGTATACTTTCAACATACGTAAGACAGTGCCAAAAATTAGAGATTTGAAGTTATTTTTTGCAAATGGTGAGCAAGCCTTTTGTGCAGGCATTTTATCAACGGCTATTGTGAGTGGGTATCGCCAATTTCTGCGTATTCGGCACTGCCAAAAATAGCCTCCGGATGAAAATAATACTTAAACTCCATCAAATTGTAAAACGGGTCTTCTAAAAAGAAGGTGCGGTGTTCTAAGGGAGAGTTCACAAAACGATGCTTGGGTTTTTCTCGAAAAAGTAATTGCTGTTGCTGTGCTCTGGTGAGTAAATATTTCCAGTCTGCTTCTGAGGTAAAAATTAATCCAAAATGTCTAGGATAAATACCGCGTTGGGGTGTTAGCGGTTCTTTGGTTAGGTGAGCAACCAGTTGATGACCATAAAGATTGAGAACCAGAGCGTGGTGATTCTCGCGACCGGGAATGCAGCCTAAACCATCAACGTAGTAGACTTTAGCTCGGGCGATGTCGCTCACTGGAAAGGCAAGATGAAATATAGTTTGGTTCATTGCTTTAATTTTTTTTATGAAAAGGTACCTCGCCGAAAAATGAGCTGTAACCTAAAAACGGCGATCGCTGTTGAGCAATTCAACTTGCTCTGATACTAAGATATCAATGCCTTACTTTCACTTCTTCATGAGCGATAATCTTCAGTTTCCTTGGAAGCAAGAATTTGTGATTCACCACACCCTGCGCTTAATGAATAGTTTTCAGTATTGGTTCCAGCGTTGTTTGTTAGATGTCAGCGGTTCTCCAGAAAAAATAGCTCAAGCTGTTTTTGAAGCTCCTTTTGTTCTGGTTTCCCACGGTACCGAACCCGATCCTATTTTTAATTATGGTAATCGCAAGGCTTTAGAACTATGGGAACTTTCATGGGAAGAGTTTACCCGCATGCCCTCAAAAAAAACAGCTCAAAATATAGTACACTCAGAGCGCAACAAACTCTTAGCCGAGACAGCTGCTAAAGGCTTTAGTAAATTTTCTGGTGTCCGCATCACCAGTACCGGTAGGCCCTTTTATATAGAGGATGGTACGATTTGGAATTTATTAGATGAAAATCATCACTATTGCGGTCAAGCTGCGGTTTACTCCCACTACAAATTTCTCCTCTAACTTCTTTTACCATCCCAGGGTCCACTTCTTGAGTGTTCGTGAATAAATTACCCACTCCCTAGCTCAGGGAGTGAGTTGCTGTTTGAGAAGTTAACTGCAAAGGTAGTTATCTGTAAATTCCGTTGTTATAGCGGTCAAATCCCTCGGTATATACAGTTTCTACCGGATTAACGGTAAAATTATCCAGATTAGCTTCTAGAATTCGTTTTTGACGTTCGGTCAGTCCTTTAATTTTCAGGACATCTTCTACTTTTTCGTAAGGAGCATTTTGAATGATTTTGCCTGCTAAAGTAGGATACAATCCTGGGTATTTCTGAAAAGCTCTCACATTAGTGTTATTCAAATCGATTTTTTTTCCGTATACCTGTGCCAGCTTAGCGTCTGCAGGGTTTCTGAGGCTTTTAGTTTCCTCAACCGCTAAAACAGAAATTGATGGTAAGGTAAGACTGCTCAGGGTAGCTGCTTTTGCTACCTGAGGAGTACTCAACCATCCTAAGCATCCTAATAACAATAAACTAAAGACCGTTAATAAACGCACCAATCCTCTCACGATTTTTCTACCTCTTTCATCAAACCGAAATTAAGGACTTCCAGCTAGCTGTAGCCGTTAACTTGGGAATTTAGGTTTCCAGGGAACAAGGGTAGGGCGTAAGTGAGAAAGTCAACCTTAGCTTTGGAAGCTAGTGACTTTTTGTATGGTCGTTTGTTTCTTCTCAAGCTATCTTACCCTAACACAGCAGCAGGAGCCACACCCTGGAGGATTAGACTTTCATTCTTTGGTTAAGGCCACAGCTTTATCAACACAGCAGTCATTAAAAACTAATATACAGTGTATTAATATCCACAATATTTACCATCACCAAATTTAGTCTAGATTTTTTCGCAAAAATTTTTCTGGTGAATTTTTATTGCTTCTCCAGGAGGTCAGAATTGTTCTAGAAACAATACTGACTGGAGCTAGTTTCAAGCTTGTGCTGACTGATCCTCCTACGTTTGTTATTACGGTTTTTGGGTAGCGATCGCCAGCTTTGCGCCTTGAACTTGTCGTACCCGATCCATAATTGCCACTACTTGACCGTGCTGTACTTTTTCATCGGCGTTGATAATCACCAACGCTTCTGGATTGTAGCCAACTAGATTGCGCACTTGCTGCGTCAGTGCATCAATAGTTGTCGGTTGGCGATTCAGACTAATTTGTCCCTTTTCATCAACAGTGATGGTGATTTTGGCGGGAACTTGAGAGCGTTGAGATGTTGTTGCCTTTGGTAAATTTACTGGCAATCCCTCGCTTCGCGTTAAAAACAAGGTTGACATGATAAAAAACGTCAAAATCGCAAATATAACATCAATCATCGGCACGATGTTAATCTGCGGTGGTAAATCTGGTTCATCTTGTAGACGCATAAATCATCTCTCCTCGCTCGTAACGACGACGGTATAGTAGTTCCAACTGTCCCGCATATTCTTGAATTAATGCCATTTGTCGCTGATACAATCCCCGGAAGGTATTGGCAAATAATAATGTAAATATTGCTACCACTAATCCCGAAGCAGTGGAAACTAAAGCTTCACTGATACCAGCAGTTACACCCACCGTTTTCGTACCTCCTACGTCACCGAGATTCAGAGACGCAAAGGAAGTAATTAAACCTAAAACAGTTCCCAACAAACCTAGTAGAGGAGCCAGAGATACGATCGTGTCAAAGATATTGCTAAATCTCTTTAAAGAAGGTATTTCCGCTTGAGCTTCACTTTCCAAAGCTAAACGAAATTCCTCTGGCGTTGGATGTTCTAATTCTAAAGCTACCAAAAAAATGCGGGCAATGGGCAGATCTGCATTCTTTTTTAGTTGGTCGAAAGCTCCAACTAGGTTATCCAAACGATATAAGTTTAAAACGTCTTTGACCACGCGATTTTGACGGTGAGTGATGCGATACCAAAAACGAATACGCTCGATAATCAAAGCGACCGCTAACACTGAAAAAGCCAGCAGAGGCCACATCACTACGCCACCTGCTGCAAAAAGTCTGCTAATCATGTATTGTTCCTAAACCAGTTCCAAATCCTAAAGTTAGGGCTACCTGTTTCCATCAATCAAATGATAGATTTTCTCAAAAAAGATTAGAACAAATGAAATTTATTGTCAAGTTTTTCCTGGCGCTGATGATAAATTTATATTAAAATTTAGATTTTTTACCGTTATTGGTATTGATTTATTTTTCTTTTGCAGCATGAGAGTTTTGCACCTTCTCAACTAAAACCTTAATCAATTGTGGCTTGACTTTGGTTTCCAAGCATTTTAATCTGACAGAAGTGATAATAGATAGCAACAAAGGTATGAGTGTTTCTAGTGTTGCCGGATTGCAACGAGAGAAAGAAGCTAAGGCTCTGAGGTATTTTTTGGCTTTGAGCATCATGGGTTCACTAGTGCTACATATTGGCGTCTTAGCCTCCGGTGCTGTGAATTTATTGGCTAGAACTCCCAAATTAGAAGAAGAACCCATCGAGTTGACTTTCGTTGAGCCTGAGACACCAGAAACACGAAAACCACAACCAGAGTCTGTCAAAAAAGCAAAAATTTCGGTAGTAAAACCTGAACCACAACCTTCTTTAGCAGTAAAACCACGTGTGGAAACGCCTGTCCAACCAAAACGCGAAACCACCGCAACCCCTGTGCGCAGATCGACTCCACAACTAGTCAAACCAGAACCAATCGAGACTCGAACTTTCCAGCAACCAGTTGCAAAAGTGAAACCAATAGCAGCTGCACCCTCGCCAAATACAGGTTTCAAGCAAACAGCACAAAAATCGGTACCTCAAAATTCTTCTTCCCGAACAAGCAACGCACTCCCAACCCATTCGAGGGAAAATTCACAACCCTCGGGTGGTGGTGGAGGTAGTGGTAGTTCCATCTCACAGGTTGGTGAAACGGGAACTGGTAATGGAATTCTTACCGGTAGGGGTGCTGGCCTTGTTAGCAGAGGTGGAACTAGTAGCGGAACTGGTAGCGGAACTGGTAGCGGAACTGGTAGCGGAACTGGTAGCGGAACTGGTAGCGGAACTGGTAGCGGAACTGGTAGCGGAACTGGTAGCGGAATAATAGCCACAGCGCCCACAACTCCCAAAATTTCCGTTCCCGTTTCGCCGCCCTCCTCTATTCCTGGTTCTAGGAAAAATAGCGGTCGCGCGGCTTGTCGTCAATGCGATGCGAGATATCCAGAACAAGCTCGGCGCAAAGGTATAGAGGGTAGGGTGGAGGTAGCTGTTGATACTGATAAAGATGGTAATGTAACTAATGTGCGGCTACTCAGGTCGAGCGGGAATCGCGAGTTGGACGAAGCACACCTAAGACAAGCGCGGGAATGGAAATTAAAACCCTCAGAAGGAGGTAGACAAGGAGTTGCGATCGCCACGGAATATGCCATCAAAGGTTCGCGGCGCTACCGTGAAGTTCAAGAACGCAAAAGAGCAAGAGAAAGGGAACAACAAAGAAACGAACAACCAGTTGCTGCTCGAATGAACACAGCAGAGCAAATTTCTAGTTTCAGACAGCGTTTGCAAGCCACATCAGGTAATAATACAGATGTTCCTACTTCTTCTCGCAGAAGAAGGCGGCGTTTAGTAGAGACACCATCACAACAAACAGCAACTTCTAGAAGCACCCAGTCTAGTTTTAGCCGTCAGTCACAAACTCAAACCGAGGAAACTGTATCCCGTCGCCGCTCTTTGGTAGAGTCTTTACGCCGCAACCGAAAAAATAGCGTAGAAAGCAATTCAGCCAAAACATCGCAAGCAACCTCCAATCGAGGGCGACGCCGACGGGAGCAACCAGAGTCTAACAATAGCAGTGCAGAGAGATTGCGCAATGCTTTACGCAACAGTCGCCTGCGGTCTGCACCTTCTGTAACAGCACCTGCTGCTCCCAGTCAGGGTAGTGATGAGTAACAAGCTGCGATCGCGCTTTTTCGGAAAGTCAAGCTAAAACCGCGGCTAGCCAAAACAAGCTATCTACGAAAATTGTACTCAACACTGCTCCACTAAAAGCGTACCAGTGTCTCTGGCGGCAGCGTAAAGGTAAAGTTCCCAGCATTATTAAAATTAAGGCTAAAATTAATGCCCAGCCCACCCCCCAGGGAGTTTGGACCTGCGCTGCCGCAGTTTGTAAAATTACTGATACGCCCTCTGGTTCGGACTGCATAACCTGTCGCCAGTAGGGTACTAAATCTACTAGATAAAGATACATGTCCGTTAATACCGTGCCTAGGAAAGAACCCAGGTAAAACCAATTACCTACTTTACCCCAATGGCGACGCAGGCACCAGACAGCAAAGGGTAAACCAATAGATTCTACCGGCAAATGCCACAGCGGTTCCCAACGCAACCAACCCCAGTAAATGGAACCTGCAAACCAACTCCAACTAAATCCATACATTAAATCGCCCCATAAATATGTTACAGAACGTGACATTAATAAGAAGCTCAACCCAAACCATGCGGCTGTTAACAACAAACTCAACCACGGTTGCGATCGCACTAAGGGCGCTTCCAGAAATACCGGTACGGACACTAAAAATCCCGCAGCTGCAAACACCAGCCAGCTCTGGGAAACGGATATAAATACAGACAAAGGAAAAAAGAACAGCTCGGTCTTGCTCGGATGAACAGTAGTGTCTGAAGACAGGGTGTTGTTATTAATCAATGTTTTTAATATATTTTACTTAAATTCATCTTATTTAATATATCACAATATATATCCCCCCCAGGGGCATATATATTCTACCTAAATTTTCTTTTCCTTATAACTGTTGCCATCCTGACCGAGATGTGGCAAAAGTCAGGAATGGAAAACTTAAGATGGATAGAAGTTTAAGTGCTGTCAAAAAAATGGCTTTAGCAAAACATCGATTATTCACACTGTTAAGTGCAGTATTCGCCTTGGTAGCAGCTGCAGTCCACCCAATGCAAACTTCTAGCACCGAGTCAGTAGCTACAACTGATAAAGTGCAAGCAATGAATATCTTTCAGGCCTTGGTGTTAGGCTTTGTACAAGGAGTGACAGAATTTTTACCCATCAGCAGCACAGCACATTTAAAAGTAGTTCCAGTGGTGTTGGGTTGGGGCGACCCGGGGGTAGCATTTACTGCTGTGATTCAGCTAGGGAGTATCGCAGCAGTATTGTGGTATTTCTGGGAAGACCTAAGGCGATTGGTAACAGGAGCATTACGAGCGATCGCCAATAAAGATTACGCCGATTACGACTTGCGCATGTGCTGGGGAATTATTTTGGGAACAATTCCGATTGTGGTTTTTGGATTGTTAATCAAAAAATTTCTGCCAGATTTTGATAACTCCATCCTGCGCAGTTTAGGTGCGATTGCCACAGCTTCCATTGTTATGTCCTTACTTTTGGGACTAGCAGAAATACTGGGAAAGCGACGACGGGACTTTGAACGCTTGCAAATCAAAGATGGAATCTTAATGGGTTTGGCCCAATCTTTAGCATTAATTCCCGGAGTTTCTCGTTCTGGTTCTACCCTGACAGCAGGACTGTTGATGGGATTGCAAAGGGAAACTGCTGCACGTTATTCCTTTTTATTGGGTATTCCAGCTATCACCCTTGCGGGATTGGTCGAATTTAAAGATGTATTGCAAGCAGGGTTAGGAGACACGGGAATTGCTCCCCTTGTTGCAGGAATTATTTCAGCCACCGTTTTTTCGTATTTAGCAATTGTTGGTTTGCTACGTTTTCTGAAAACTCAAAGCACCTGGATATTTATTTGGTATCGGTTAGCATTTGGCATAGCAATACTGGCGGCCATTGGTACTGGAGTGTTTAAAAATAGTTAATAGTCCCCAGTCATTAGTTATTTCCAACTTGTAACTAATGACTTCACGATTTGTGACTCTTGACAAATGGCTAATATTCGTCCGGCTGTAATTACTAAAATATTACCTGATTCCATTGCCGCAGAAGTAGGTTTTGAAGTTGGGGATGCGATAGTCAGCATTAACGGTACGCGTCCCCGGGATTTAATTGATTATCAATTTTTATGCGCCGATGAAATATTAAAAATAGAAGTCTTAGACGCCACTGGCAAAATTCATCACGTCGAAATCGAAAAAGACTGCGATCGAGACTTGGGGCTGGAATTTGAAACAGCAGTATTTGATAATTTAATACAGTGTAACAATCATTGTCCATTTTGCTTCATTGACCAACAGCCACCAGGAAAACGTTCCAGTTTGTATCTCAAAGACGATGATTATCGCCTGAGTTTTTTGTACGGCTCTTACCTGACTTTAACTAATTTACCAGAACGGGAATGGCAGCGAATTGACAAAATGCGCTTGTCTCCTTTATATGTTTCTGTTCATGCCACCGAGCCAGAAGTTAGAATTAGACTGCTGAAAAATCCTCGCGCCGGACAAATTTTGCAACAACTGCAATGGTTTCAAAAAAAAAGGTTGCAAATTCACGCCCAAGTGGTAGTGTGTCCCGGTATAAATGATGGCGAACATCTAGAACGAACTTTGCGAGATTTAGCATCATTTCATACTGGTAAGGTACCTGCAGTTGCTTCTGTTGCTGTAGTACCGGTGGGATTGACCAAGTTTCGTCCCCAGCAAGATGAACTCATACCGGTAACTCCAGAAAAAGCCACAGAAACCATCGCGCAAGTGCGATCGCTGCAGCAAGAATTTCGTCGAAAATTTCATACCACCTTTGCTTGGTTAGCTGATGAATGGTTTTTAATTGCTGGTGAAGAATTACCGCCTGAAGAAGAATATGAAGATTATCCGCAAATAGATAATGGTGTGGGTTCCATTCGCTTGTTTCTGAAAAAATTTAGCCAAGCAGCAGCAGAATTATTACCACCAAAATTGAAATCGCCACGCAAATGGCATTGGATAGTTGGCAACGCCGTTGAAAAAGCATTTCAACCCATCCTCGAGCGTTTGAATTCTGTAGCAGGACTACAGGTAGAAATGCATGCTTTAAACAGCCATTATTGGGGTCAAAATATCACTGTTACAGGTTTATTAACCGGTCACGATTTACTTTTAAATTTACAAGGGCAAAATTTAGATAACGGAATTTTGTTGCCAAGTATCATGCTCAAACATGGCGAATCGGTGTTTTTAGATGATATAAGTGTTGAAGAATTGGCTCGAAAGTTAAAAACCCAAATTTTCGTAGTAGCAGGAGTAGAAGAATTAATCAAAACCTGCATTCAACCTTTGGGCTAACGCTAAAGTAATATCCCGAATCTAGGGCATTTTATTTAACTAAAAAGCTCCCCAAACAGCGGAGCACTGCATATAGTACCCTGGAAACTTCTAGCTCAATCTCAATCTGAGTAAAGATTTGAGTTAGCAGTCTGATATGGAACTGAGGAGTGGAGAGTGAAAATTGCAACTGAAGTCAGAAAAAAAAAGAAAAGGCAAAAGAGAGTATTTTTAGTTTTAAAAATTAACCTTTTATTGCATTGCACGTTCGGTATTTTGCCTGCCAAAGCCGTAACTTCTGTTTCCAAACCGGTATTAAGTGTTGTTTATACTCAAGAAAATGCCAATCAATGGCAGGAAATTACAAATCGTTTGCAAGCAACAGGAATAAAGTATTGTATAGTCTCTTTGGATAAAATTAAAAGCGCCGCAGATTTAGGCGATCGCCCGGTAATATTTCTACCGAACGTAGAGAGTGTAACACCAACAGTTGCGATCGCCTTAGAAGAATGGATGAGCAAAGGCGGGCGCTTGATTGCCAGTGGTCCGATAGGCAGTTTGTCAGTACCGGGAGTACGTCAATTACTGCAAACTCTCCTTGGAGCTTACTGGGGATTTAGCCTGGAGGCGCCGCAAACGCTGCAACTTGCGTCAATCAAAACACCAGGATGGATAAGTCAAAACAACTTGTCTGGTAAAGTCCACGGCGGTGTTGTAATTCCCAACACTGCAGTCGCGCAGGTAGCAGCTATTTGGAATATCCAAGAGCGTCCCGCAGCAGTTGTGACAACAGAACGCTCTACCTTTTTAGGTTGGCGCTGGGGAATAGATACCGTTTCTCCACCGCAGCTGGATACTGCTTGGCTAATGGCTGCGCTCAAACGTTACACAGATACCTCGCTTTCTTTTGTACCAGGAGGTTCTCCCAGCTGCTATACCACTTTGACAGCTGCGATGGAAAAACAGGAACAACAACAGGAAAATTCCGCCTCCTCCAGCTCAGCTTTAGCAACACAGCAATCTTATAATTCCCCATCGCCACCTGCAGAGGAAGCGATCGACCAGCTGGAAGCAGGAATGCGTTTAAATATCGCACCCAACGCTGACGCACCCATCAGTCCCGGTGAGGCGATCGCCCTGCAACAACAGCTGGAAAATCTCATCGGAAGAGTAGAAAGCGCCCTGCTGGCCGCTGCTGTTTTTAACGGTAACCTGCAACTTTCAAAGGTACAGCAACAGGCGCAGTTAGCTTCCGCCCAACCTGGTATTGCACTTCCCAACACCCAACAGCTTTTGGCTCAAGCACGAGAAATAGCTAAAAGCTTACCCAAACTCATTGCAGACAAACAATATGCTCAAGCTCGCTCTTATTGGCTGCAAGCAAAAGCATCTTTGTTACAGTTATTTCCCCTGGATCGAAAATTGGCTCAACCAGAAATCCGAGCCATCTGGCTAGACCGAGGAACAATTGTCCGCTCTCAAAACGAGCGGGGATTGGCTGAAATTTTCGATCGCCTGGCGCAAGCAGGAATCAACACGGTATTTTTTGAAACAGTTAACGCCGGCTACACTGTTTATCCCAGTCAAGTTGCACCACAGCAAAACCCATTAATTCGCGGTTGGGACCCGCTAGCAGCAGCAGTAAAATTGGCCCGCGAGCGAGGAATGGAATTACACGCTTGGGTTTGGACTTTTGCAGCTGGTAATCGACGTCATAATCAAATTCTCAACCTCGACCCTGATTATCCAGGACCAATACTAGCCGTTCATCCCGATTGGGCGGGGTATGATAACCGCGGTCAAATGATTCCTCTCGGTCAGGGAAAACCCTTTTTGGATCCAGCCAATCCTCAAGTGCAGCAGTACTTGCTGCAACTGTTTGAGGAAATTGTCACCCGCTACCCAGTAGATGGCTTGCAGCTAGACTACATCCGCTATCCTTTTCAAGACGAAGCTACTCTCAAAACTTACGGTTACGGACAAGCTGCCAGAAAGCAATTTCAACAACTGACTGGTGTCGACCCGGTGAATATTTCTCCCAGTCAACAACAATTGTGGCAAAAATGGACAGAATTTCGCACCGAACAAATTAATAACTTTGTCGCTCAAGTATCGCAAAAATTGCGCTCAAAGCGACCAGACTTGATTTTCTCAGCAGCAGTGTTTCCTCTTCCACAACAGGAAAGAATCCGCAAAATTCAGCAGCACTGGGAAGTTTGGGCAAGGCGCGGTGATGTAGATTTAATCATCCCCATGACTTACGCCCGAGACACTTTTAGCTTTGAACAACTGGCGCAACCTTGGATTGCTTCCACAAAATTGGGTTCTGCCCTTATCATTCCAGGAATTCGTCTCCTTTTTTTACCAACTGTAGGGGTATTCGACCAAATTCAATTGGTTCGCGACTTGCCAATTAACGGTTACGCTTTATTTGCTGCGGAACATTTTCACAGCGATATCCAAAAAATGTTCAGCCGCACTCAAGGAATGCCAAAACAACCAAATCCTTTACGCCAGCCTTTTCAAGCTGCTGCTGCTCGTTACGCTGCTTTACTAGGAGAATGGAACTTTGTCAAACAAAATCGTCGCTGGCGATTACCAGCTATGGTGACATCTGATTTTGATGCTCAAGCACAAGTGGTGCAAGATGCTCTCGAGCAACTTGCCCGCAAACCCAACACCAGTAACTTGATAGCTGCAAAAGCTGCTTTGACTCGCCTTCAGTCTCAATTTCGAATTTGGATGCGTCCGCAAGCTTTAGATAATCCTTATCAAGTCAAAGTTTGGGAAAATCGTCTTGTTGCTATTGAAAGACTGTTGAGTTACGGCACCCGTGGCAGGAAAATGTAATTGACTTTACCAACTTCTTGTCCTCAAAAAACACCATTAAGAGTTTGAAGCCGTTGTTACTTCTTGCAAAACCTCAGCCATCGGATGCTCTGGAGCTTCAAATTCGAGCCAGACTTCATACCTGGTCAAGGGAAAAGGTTCTAAAAGTTTATCTTTTTCCCGACTTTCCATTTGCCACCAAAGAGTTTGTACAGCTATTTGTTTGCCATCTATAGACTCAAAAGTAATTTCTCCTATGTTATTAACACCTACAATTTCCCTACCATTTTGCAAATGAGCGCAATTATTGCTGCCATTTTTTGCCATTGCTAAATATTTTTGCAAAGCTAAGTTGCGGTCTTCTCCTGGTAAGGGAGCAATTACGGACTGCGACTGCTTGTTTTCCAAGCTGGATGAGTTAATGTTATCCAAACTTTGTATTTTACCAACCGATTCGTCTTTCCCTAAAATAAAATCAATTCGATACCACCAATCAGGTTTTTTAGTAATTTCTAATATTCTGTGCCAGCTGCGTTCTCTAACTAAATCTAGCTTGGCAGGGTTACCTTTAATCTTTAAGGGAATAGCAAGCAGTATTTCGTCAGCAAAAGTATATATAACACCAACTTCTATTCCTTTTTCTTGTGGATTGTTCCATCCTAGAATTTCTGCTGTTGGTAGATAATTAACTGCTCGAATTGGAGAAAAACCTTTTTGATGTAATGAATGACTACCACTGGCGCCGCTGACTTCATTTTTCAAAGAACTGCTGGTAAATTGGACAACAATTAATTCTGTGTTGCTATTTTCTAACTGTTGGAAAGGACGTGTGGCTGCGTATTGCAAGCGAGCTGCAAAACTGTAGTGCACGTCACCGGATAATATAATTACCCGCCCTTGTTTTGGCGGTGAAATTCGTAATGCTAAAGCAGACAGCAATCTTTCCCAAGCTGTCGGTTCTAAACTCCAAGCTTCTGGATCGAAACCCCAAGCAGTACTGCCAAGTTTTTGTGCACAAGCTTTAGTAGCTTTTTGTATACTTTCTAAAAATGGCACCCCAATTACAGGAGTAGGTGAAATTACTAAAGTCACTTGTGTATCTTGGGAATGAACTACTGAGGAAATTTGTTCCCTACAGCCTTCCTCGCTCAAAAGCGCAGGAAAATCGAAATCTTGGCCTGGAAATGCTCGCCAAGTACGCGTATCGAGTACTAAAACTTCGTATCCTGGTCCTCTGACGGTATAATGCCACCGCAGGGAATCACAGGGGTGGGGTACTTGCCGGGGATTGCTATGGCGAATGTCTTCAGGAAATGGTATGTTGAGCAAGCGTGTTATTTTCTGTTCCGATTGGGTATTTTGACCGCCTGCAACTGTCCATTCTGCCACAGCTTGGAGTAATGCCGCACCTGGTTTACCATCTTCAAAGTAGTCTGGCGTATTTCCCCAGGCTTGGTAGATGGCGTAAGCTGCGAGACCATTTTGTATAACTCGTCTGCCAAGAGGTTTGCTAAGGACGCGATCGCACCAAGTTACATTCAAATACCAATCATCTGTAATTTCATGGTCGTCAAATATCATGTAAGTAGAAACATTAGCCAAAGCTCGCCTAGTATTTTTGAGAGTTTGGCGAAAATTTTGTAAATGCTGCAATTCTTTTTCAAACAAAGCTCGACCTGCTGCAAATTTTGGTGAATTGGGATTAACATCTGCAAAGGATGGCAACTCTTGCAGTTGTGGCCATAAAACATCAGACCAGGCAAATAAATACATCGTACAAAATTCACCAAATGTAAATAAATGACTTTTAGCAGTACGAGAAATTCTGTTAATTTTATTAATACTTGCTGTTAAACCTGCAATACGCGTTGCTAAATAATTTCGTTTACCAGGATGTAATTTTTCCGGATCGGTAACAACTGGTAGTACTTCTGACCATCCCAAAAGTGTTTGGCTGGCATCCAAAAGCATAAACAATAACGCATCTGCCACATCATCTACGTAAATTTGATCGCCGGTGAGAAACAGCTGGTGCGGTCGTTTTTTCGGATCTTTTGCTAGCGCTTGTGCAATCATTTTGTCAGCTGCAGCTAGCGCGTCCATACTTTCGCCGTGGGGTTTGCGACAGGAACCGTGAATAATGTGTAAATCTTGGAAATTATTCGGCATCATAGCAAAACTGGGCAATTCGTATTGAGGATATGTAATGTCTGCTATTGTGCCTTCTAGATTTAAAACTCCTGCTTTGGTTAGTGTTTCTCCAGAAGCAAAAGCTAAATTATAAAGATAAATTTCTCCATGGGAAAGTACAGCTTGAGCAGCTCTAGCAGTAACGGCAACAACATGTAAATTAGTACCGAGTTGTATTGTTTTTTTCCTACCTGTAATTAATACTTTTTTGTTAGTGTCAAAGATAACTAATGTGACGATGCGGCTTTGTTTTAAAGCTATCCAAACAGTAACAGCATTAGGTTCGGTACGTCGTAAAATTGGTCCTGCCAGAATGAGAGGGATTTGGTGAATTCGTTCTTTTAGTGGTATCCAACCCATGCCATTAATGCTATCAAACACTACATTTTGAGTATATTTGTCCGCTCAATTATATCGACTTTCCCAAGATAATTTTTTCTGTCAATTTTTATGACTAGAGCAAGCTGTGCAGATTATCTCATATACTGGCTTAGTAGCGATCGCCCACCATAGCCAGCAACTACAAGAACAAGCAAAAATGCTGACCCAACTTTATTTGTAGTTAAAATAATTTAGAGTTTGCCCACAAGACAACCTCAGTTTTTTTAGTTAGTAGTTCCTACCTGTTGCAGACAACAACTGTTAGCTATTGGAAATCAAAATTGAAAACGGAGGTAAAATGCAGCACCTGAGCAATTTATTAAAGATTGAAAACTCCCAGCTAGCTTGGGTACTGCGTTTGGGTTTGTACGGACTGGGAAGGCAATTACAGGAAGCGCTCAAACAAGCTACAACCGATCCTGGTAGCGCCATTTGTCGCGAACTTCTGCAAAACTGGATGAACTTTTACAACCAAAGGAATCAAACTTAACTTCCCTGTGGGATGATGTTTTTGAGCCAGTTCCACCAGAAGCGGCCAGCAACATGAAACTTCAACTTGTGGCTGAAAGTTTGCTTGCCGAGCAGGAATTGTCTTACTGTATCGGTGAATACCAATTTTGCAGCAGTAACGACAGTGATTTGTGGAACGAAATGCAACGCCTGCTGTTGCGACTTCCAGACAAAATAGCTTGCTTGCAGCAAAAGCGTATCTTAGCCCAAGTTAGTGAACTGGGTGCTTGGGAAGATTGCATGTTAGTGAAACAACTTCCCTTTTATCGTCACGAGCATGTTTACTGTGGTTTGCAAGGTGATATCAAAGCTAGTGGGTTGTGTTTATCAACTCAAGTTAATTTCGATCCACGACTGCAGATGCAAAGGACCGGTACAGAATTAGATATTTGGGCGGGGATTGTATCCGTTTGTCTAAAATTTATCGAAATGGATGTGAATTTACATCATACTTTGAAAAGTGTGGATTGTTTCGGCATTAGGTCTTTAAATTTAGAATCGGTAAAGTATACTAGCGCACTTTTAGACCGGTTTCACCGCGTCCTTGCTACTGCTGTCAGCGCCGATGCGGTAACAGCTGTACATGCCAGACTAGATTTAGATGAAGCAATCCATTCCTTAATTTACCTGCCAACAGAGCGATCGCTTTTCTTGGTGGGGAAAGTTGCAACAACAAGCACGTCGCACTCTTGATTTAGCAGTGGAAGCAGCTCGTAATGCTGGTCACTACGTGCAGATCCGCCCTTTATGGGGAACTTATGCAGATGTGTATGCTTTCTCAAAGGACGATTTGCAGCTAGATACAGGCGCTGTACCGGGAGAAGTGTCTGCGTGTTTGCGAGTATACGCCAAAATCGATGACCAAATCATACCGGGATGGGTGCTTTTTCGTTCTGCTTGAGAAAATCTGCAATGGTGTCAAATTGCTAAGGGTAGTTCTTCCCAACTTTTGGATTGGTATCCATCTTCACGCAACAGCTCCATAACCTTATCCTTGTATTGTTGAAAAACAGGGTGACGTTTGACGTGAGGATGAGCTTCCCTTGGTAGTTGAATTTGCAATTCCTGTTTGATCGTACCCGGTCTGGAACTTAACACATATATGCGTTGAGAAAGAAAAATTGCTTCCTCAACATCGTGAGTAATCAGAAAAATAGTAGTGTTGGTACTGCGCCAAATTTCCAGCAAAAATTGCTGCATTGTTTCCTTGGTCTGAACGTCTAACGCACCAAAAGGTTCATCCATAAGGAGAATTTTGGGTTGGGATGCTAAAGCACGAGCGATCGCCACCCGTTGCTTCATTCCACCCGATAGTTCCTTTGGAAGCGCTTTTGCAAACCCCGACAACCCAACTACTTCTAAATAATAAGCTGCTTGTTGTCGTCGTCTTTGTTTGGGTACACCCTGTAACTTCAAACCAAATTCCACGTTTTCTGCAACATTCATCCACGGATAAAGGGTGTAACTTTGAAATACCATACCGCGATCGGGTCCTGGTCCCGTTACACGCACTTTATCAACCAAAATCTCTCCTGCGGTCGGAGTATCCAATCCTGCGATCAACCGCAGCAAAGTTGACTTACCAGAACCACTTGCTCCCACCGCACAGACAAACTCTCCCTCTTCTACATGCAAGTTGATGTTTTTAAGAGCAGTCAAAGAACCCCGTCTGGTATGAAACTGCTTGTGAAGCTGGTTAACTTCTAAATGCATAATTTATATGATTCCCCCTTTTCCCCTAATCACTAGCCCATTTACAAGTAACACGCAGTAACAATCGAAACAAAATGTCAATTATTAAGCCAATCAAACCAATAACAATTAAACCTGCAAAAATTTCATCGGTTTTAAGATATCTTTGAGCAACGCTAATTCTTCGCCCCAGACCTTCTGTCGCCGCTACTAATTCTGAAACAATTACTAAATTCCAAGATGCTGCCATGTTAACGCGACAAGCATCGATAATATTTGGCAAAATAAATGGGAAAATAACTTGCAGCAAAACTTGTTTTCTTACCCCACCTAAAGTATAAGTAGTTTCCAGTAATTCTTTAGGAACAAACTTAACTGCGTCCATAACCATTAAGGTGTTAAAAAACAGCGTGCCGATAAAAATCAGCATGATTTTGGGAGTTTCCCCCAGACCAAAATATAAAATTAACAAGGGGATAAAAGCTGGAGCAGGCATATACCGAACAATGCCAATAATTGGCTCTAGTAGTGCTCGAATGCTGGCGAAACTTCCCATTAAAGTTCCCAAGGGAATCGAAATAATTGCTGCTAGCAAAAAACCAGTTATTACCCTAAATAAACTGTAAGCAATATCTTTTTGTAAATCTCCTGTTTGCAAAAGCCTTTGAAATGCATTCCAAACTTGAATTGGAGTTGGCAGAAACAAAGGTGGAATTAATCCAGTATTGGAAACAATCCACCACAGAATAATGGGAACAGCTATGGACAGAAACATTAAAGTCCAAGCTAGTTTTTTGGGAATCTCCTCACCAATTCGCCAAAAAATTGTTTGTCGTAAAGTTTTCTGGGGTTGCCTGGAATTCATGGCTGGCAAATTTTCAGCGTATCGGTTCATGATTTTCGTTGCTCGGCGCAGGCTTTTACAAAGCGATCGTCAAAGATTTTGTCAATATTAGGAGCTTGTTTAATCAAACCACTTTCCACCAGAAATTTACTGATTTCTCCAGCAGCATACCTCAAAGATGTCATGTTGTTACCGGGGCGAAACGCTTGCAAATTTTCCTGTAAAGAAAAGATTTTAGTACCTGCGTCGTAAGCTTTATATTCCGCCACTGAAACTCCAGCTTTTTTGGCCATAATTTCATAAGCTTTTTCTGGATTTGTCTTGATAAAATCTAAAGTAGCAAACCAAGTATTCACTAAAGATTGCACATCTTGGGGACGCTCGTTAATTAATTGGCGAGTCACTACTAAATGGTCGGGAATTGCACCGGGAAAGTCTTTGGAACTAAATAATTCTTTACTACCAGGACGCGATAAAGCTTTGGTAGTAAAAGGAGCAAAAACACCAACAGCATCTACTTGACCAGCAACAAATGCTGCTGCCGCTGCGCCTGTTTCTAAAGGTTGAAATTGAATATCTGCTGGAGATAAACCTGCTTTTTTTAAACCCAGCAATAAAAGAAAATGGTCAACAGTTCCTTCTTCAGCAGCAACTTTTTTCCCTTTTAAATCAGCAATGCTATTAATTCCTTCTCGGACAATTATTTTGTCATTGCCAGTGGAATTATCGTTAACTAAAACGATAACTTGATCGGAACCGGCAGCGACGGAGCTGATGGTATCATTTAGAGTTTGAGTATTTGCATTTAGTTGTCCTGCTCTTAAAGCATTAATGGAATCTAAATAGCCATCAAACCACTTTAAATCTACGTTAACTTTATTAGCAGCAAATAAATTTTGTTCTTGAGCTACTTGCCAAGGAAACCAACCAGGCCAAGCACTAAAACCTAGTTTAATTGCTGTGGAGTTGTTGGATGTAGAGGTTTGCGGAGATGGCGTACAACTAACAGCAATAACAAGACTGAGTAAAAAGACTGTGAATAAAGATAGTAAATTGCGAATTCTCATCTTACCTCACTACTGACTTGTGCATTGATGGAAGCATGCAGTCATGTTGGGTTTTCTGAGGTTAAATACCAAGCTCCTCAACCTATCATCACTACTACCGGTGTTGTGAAGTTTGCGATCGCGTAGCAGCTGCAAAGCAGCGTCGCACCCAATCAAACCAAGCTTCCAATCCCTCACCAGTTTTTGCAGAGACAGGGATAATTGCCACATCAGGATTCATTTGCCAAACATTTGCTGCGATCTGGCTAACATCAATATCTAAATAAGGAGCCAAATCAATTTTGGTAATTAAAAGACAATCTGCTTCTTGAAACATAATTGGATATTTCAGCGGTTTATCTTCGCCTTCAGTCACGCTTAATAACGCCACTTTAGCGTGTTCTCCCACTTCAAATTCGGCTGGACAGACTAAATTGCCAACATTTTCTACCAACACTAAATCAAAATCAGCAGGATTGTATTCCTGTGCCAATTGATGAATTCCACCCGCTACCATTTTGGCATCCAAATGACAAGAACGTCCCGTATTAATTGCTATCACAGGAACACCATATTTCTGCAGGCGTTCGGCGTCTAAATTTGTTGTCATATCTCCTTCAATCACAGCAATTTTTAACTCGTCGCTCAAACTGGCTAGAGTGCGTTCTAGTAGTGCTGTTTTGCCAGCACCCGGACTGCTCATGATATTGAAACAAGTAATTCCCCATTCGTCAAAATGGGAGCGGTTGTGGTCAGCACATTGTTGATTGGCATAAAGCAGGTTAATTCCTAATGCAGCGTTAAAGGTTTGATGCATAACCGTACTCAATTTTGTCAATTTTTAATTCCCTACCTGAGCGAATATCATCCATGGGAGAATGGCAATCAGGACAGGCATATTGCAAACCAATTTGTGGGAAATATTCTTGTTGGCAACGATGACAAAAAGCAATTAGCGGGGTTTCTTGAATTACTAGTTTTACTCCTTCTAAAAAGGTGTTGCGTGTTTGAACTTCAAAAGCAAATTGCAAACTCGCAGGTTCAACACAAGTAAACTTACCAACGATTAAATGAATTTGGGAAATGCGAGGCTGTTTTGGTTGAGATTTCCACCAATTTTTGACTGTGTAAATTAGCGCTTTTGTCATGTCTGTTTCGTGCACAATTCACCTCCATTCTTCAATTAAGTGTGCCTTGGCTTCTGGGTGAATATATGCAGGTTTTTGTTTGCGCGGTAACTGTCCAGATACAACTAAATGTGCCATTGTATCGCAAATCACTCGCGTTGCCATTAATGAGGTAATATCGCTAATATCGTAGGGCGGCGATACTTCTACCACTTCTAGCCCGCACACCAGTGCATTTTGGACAATTTTACCCAATAAATACAATGCTTCCCGCGGTAACAATCCGCCCGGTTCTGGCCAACCAGTTCCAGGAACAAAGCCAGCATCTATGCAGTCAATATCAAAGCTGATATAAACGCAGTCCGTACCGTCTAGTGCTCTTTCTAAAGCAAAATTGACAGCTGCATCTAACCCCATTTCTGTGATATCGGTAACTGTGAGGATGTTTGTGGCTCTTTCGCGACAAATTTTGACACCTTGACGCGGTACTTGCCAACCACCAATCCCCAATTGCACTAAGTTTTTTGCAGGAGCATTTTTGATATTTGTGGCGTGGAACCAGGGACAGGTGTGCATTCTTTCATCCAAGTCTGTTTCTTGGGTATCGACGTGGCGATCGAAGTGAATAATTCCCATTTTTTTGTCACCTAGATGGCGACAAATTCCCCGAACTGTGGGAAAACCAATGGAGTGATCGCCTCCCAAGATAATGGGAAACGCACCGGAACTAAAAATGTGGGCAATTCCTTTCGAAATTTGATCGAAGGATTTTTCATTATTGGCGGGAATGGTGAAAATATCACCGACATCACAAATAGTAATTTGTTCGCGCAAATCCACTCCCAATTCAAAGTTATAAGGAGTGTATAATGCAGAAATGCGGCGGATGCCTTGAGGTCCAAAGCGGGTTCCTGGTCGATAGGTAGTCCCGCTGTCGTGAGGTACGCCGACGATCGCAACGTCATATTCACCAACTTTGCGTACATCTTCTAAATAAGGTGCTTTTAAAAAAGTATTAATCCCTGCAAAGTGAGGAAGTTCACCGCGAGAAAAAGTGGGAATCGAGCGATCGCGTATACTTTCTGCTGCTTCTAGTCCCAATTCTAATCCTTTAGAAACTTCCTCCTCCCAACCTGTAAGCGGTAAATTCGCTTCTTTTTCCAATGCTCGCTTTGCTTGGGTATAAGGCGGTTGAAAATGAGAATTGGAGTTATAAGAAGATTGCTCAGTCATTTTCGGGAAAAGAATTTTCAAAATTTACAAGCCAAAAACTATAAGCCCGGGGTCATAACAGCACGTATATCTGCTATCGATCTCCCGGGCTTTTTTCCCGCCGTGTGGCCAGTTTTTGTTTAACTGGGTGCTTCTCTTGGACCAGTCATTTAACTTTACATCCTGTTAAACCGGAACCCTAGAAGCTATTTGTATTTACCCGATTGCTAAGTAATTTTTGGGTGATTGTTTGTGCAATTTGAGAGCTTGACCGCGTCATTACTTTGCAAGCACGCAACTAGGAAATACCTTTGAGTATCAACCTGTTTGCGCGTGACTTTTGTAGGTGTAACTTTCCTATTTTGACACGGGCATTTTTTTAGTGCTCTGCTTTAGAAATATCAAAAAGCTTTCTAGCAAAAAGTATTAAAAAATACAAAATTTTAGAAAAGTTTAGAGGTAGCGGGTGAGCTTTCAGCCCTGATTGTATGTCTAGCCACTGTTCCTAGTGGGAATCTGTGGCACTTTGATAAAGACAATTCCAAAACAAGAAAATGTGGTCAAGGTCAAAGTTATTGTCAATGTCGACAGCACAGTTGAAGTCAAAGTTAAAGTTACAGTCAAAAATGCTTTGAAAATTAAAGTTCGCGTTCTGGTCAACAAAGAGATTGGGGTCAAGGTAAAAGTTCATGTTTATAACCATTCGCCAGACACAATTGCTACAACTGACGAATGTAAAACGCCACCATAACTGCGATCGCCTGCTAGCTGCAAATAATAAATACTAAGGGAAAAAGACAGTTTTCTCCCCCTTGTGAGTACTGAGGTATTAAAAGCCATCAAAATTGCTACCATAACTGTGGAAAAAGGGTTTTGCTACTAGGAAGCCGACAAGCGCGTTGGCTTTGTTTTTTATTTCATTACACCTGCTTACCAAATATGAGGTAGCTCATAGAAAAACCCCAGCTGTTGTGCCACTGTAATAACAGAAGAAATGAGTTCAGAGGTTGAGTTGATGCGAAACCCTACTCTCAATCTGCAAACTGCTCCTGGACATCAAGTTCTGGCTGCGGCTGGCAAGCGAATTCTCCGCCCAGGTGGACGAGCTGCAACGGAGAAATTATTTCAATGGGCGGATTTTAAACCGGGTGAAACTGTTTTAGAATTAGCAGCTAGCTTTGGGGATAGCGCCATCGCTCTAGCAAAACGCTATGACCTTTACGTGGTTGCAATCGAGAAAAATCCTGACAGTGTTGCTCGCGCTCGTACTAACGTTGCTGCCGCGGGATTGACCGATCGCATCGAAATTATTGAGGGCGATATCTTTGATATAGATCGGCTGGGAAAACAGTTCGACTATGTGCTTGCAGAAGCTATTCTGACAATGCAATCACCATCAGGTAAAGCCAAGATTTTGCGAGGAGTGCGCGCTCGCCTCAAACCTGGTGGCAAGTTTCTTTCTCACGAACTATTAGCGCAAAACAATGAAAGTGAGATTCATCAGGTATTGTCACAGGTGATTCGCGTCAATGCCGCACCATACTCAAAATCCAACTGGATTGCTGCCTTTGAAACAGCCGGGCTAAAGGTACAACAGCATCAAACTGGGATAATGGGACTTTTGAATATCCAGCAAATACTGCATGATGAAGGCATTATTGGTACAGCTTTAGTATTGTGGAACATTATCACCAAGCCACTTTTACGGCAACGGATTTTGCAAATGCGCCAGGTCTTTAATCAGTACAAACAGGATTTAGGGTATATCATTATATGTGCTCAACGCCTTTGAGGGAGGCAGTTATGTCTGTTACTTTAGTCTCATCTGAATCATCAACGATTCAATTGCACGATGTGATTGATTATCCAGAAGCTGGTGTATTAAGTAAAGTTTTATTCAAAGATAAATGCTGTCAATACACACTCTTTTGTCTGGCTGGTGGTACTGAAATTTCTGAGCACGCGTCTGCACGCAATGCCACCATTAATGTCATTGAAGGACGCGGTATACTCACATTGAAGGGAAGTGAGATTTCTTTGACTCCTGGTATCTTTGTTTTCATCCCCAAGCATGCCCCTCATGCCTTAAAAGCTCAAGAAAACTTGGCATTTTTACTAACGCTCTCTGAATAACTCCCAGATATGAATTTACTTGCCAAAAAGGCTAATTTTGCTCGTCAAGAAACTATCACAACACAAGTATGAGCCAATCGACGCTCAATTCAGAAATCCTACCATCAACAGCCAGTAAACGTAAAACATCAAATCCACAGGCTTGGTATCGTCCTACCTTTTCACCTGAGCACGGTGTCTATGTTGTGTTGTTAGTATCCTTCCTTACAGGTGTCGCAGCTGCCCAAAACTGGACACTGGCAACAACTTTGGCTTTCATCAGTGCCTTCTGCAGCTTTCAAGCAGAACATCCCCTAATTCTCCAGATTAAACAACACAAAAGCCTTAAGCCTCGTTTTTTAATTTGGGCTGGATTGTATTCAACCGTGGCGTTGGCGATCGCTGTTGGTATTGCTGTGTTTTACCCAATATTACTGTGGATTTATGCAGGAGCGATTCTTGCTTTCTGTATAGATGCAATTTCTGTTTTCCATCGACAGCAAAAGTCAATTGTCAACGAGTTGATTACCTTTACGGCTATATGCCTTTGTGCTCCGTTTGCCTATGCTGCCACCACTGGTACAATATCAAAAACAGCCATCGGACTTTGGATACTGAATACGCTATTCTTCTCTAGTGCCATATTTACCGTCAAATTGCGTAAATCCAAAACCCATTCCCCAATTCCAGGACTGGTGTACCATGCGATCGCCACTCTCATGATTGTGGTACTTTGGAATGTTGGTTGGCTCTCCCGAGTTACTGCTTGTGCCTTTATTGTTGCTGTTTTGAAGTTTGGATTGGTCGTACTTGGGCGAGAATGGTACTGCACGACTCAAATTAAATATGTTGCCATGTTAGAAACGATCTCAGCGCTTCTATTCGGGACGATTGCTAGCGTGTCTGTTTTACCACCCCATCTTTAATTGCTAAAGCAATTATTTATTTATTAACGCTACCAGAGGCGATCGCTTCCAACCCATCCCAATCTTGCACTGTTATTTTTCCACCCCGACTGTAAGATACCCATGGCAAAAGTTGCTTGAACAAACGCACACATTCTTCATAGGTGATACCAATGCTACGAGCTATTTGATAGTAAGGAAGCCGTAATCGCAAGCAATGACCCTGCTGAGTCGCTTCCGTGCCATACTCGCGAGCACAATATTGAATATAGCGAACCAGACGAGCGATCGCCTGTTCCGACATCAGTCCATGCACTGTGTTGTGTAGCTGTTGTAGGCGTTGATTAAACACGTTAAGGATTTTCAAGGCAATTTCTGGAGCTTCTTGAATCGTATTGAGTAAAGCTTCTCGATCCACTATAACTACTTGGCAATCGACTTCTGCTGTCACTGTCGCAGGAGCAATACCATCACCTAATAAAGCAGGTGCTGCAAAGATTTCACCAGCTTTGAGCGTACGCAAAATCGTTTCTTTTCCACTTGCTGCCATTTTGCTGATACGAATCAAACCACAGACAAGAGCATAGAGACTGGGAGAAAGGCGATCGCCTTCTTGCATGATGGCTTTCCCTTTGGCATAAGCCTTAACGACCGCATGAGACTGTAAGTTATTTAATTGTGCATTGTCTAATGATGTGAAGATTGAGATGCACCGTAATTGTTCTATTGTTGCTTGCATGGCTGCTATGCTAATAGCTCAACGCTTACAATAGTAGTTATGATTTTATCAAACCTTTCAATAGTTCTATTAGTTTCTGTAACCATTTGGAAGGATTTCAAACATAAGCAATTTTTTCAATAGCTCTTTGAGTATGAGTATATCTACATCAGAAAGGTGGAAGTTATTTATTGACTAGTTCCAATCATGGCTAGAATGAGAAATTTTGGACAATTGGCTATTTTATGCTCTATTAGTCGATGGTTAATTTTTTGTTTCTTTTTCTAATCAAAAAGGTTTAGCTTCTGCTAAAAAAGCAAGATTCAGCTATTATTCAAATCATTTTAAAAATTAACTACCTCGAAATTGCGACTAATAGAAATTAGGTAAACAGTAAGGGGAAAAAAGACAGTTTTCTCCCCCTTGTGAGTACTGAGGTATTAAAAGCCATCAAACTGCAAGAACATGCCAATTTTGAGCAATTCACTATCGCTACCGTAACTGCTTAGCGTTAGCGATCGCAACTTCTGGAAAAAGGGTTTTGCTACTATTTCTAAAAGTTTGAGAATTGGTAGCTGACTTTTAACAAGTTCTCCACCGTTTACCCAATCGAGATAGACGTAACCTTGGTTTGGTTGGGGAATTGGAGCAATATTATCTTGAAAAGTGCGATTTTGAGCGAAGGAGTTGTTGTTGCGAGCAAGGACTTCCTCGATTGTACCAAGATTAGAGGCAAAAATTTCATAATTTCCTTGAGTAGTGTGCACTCCATAAACCTCGGTTTCTAGGGTATACGTTGGTTTAGCGGAAGCGTCAGCAACTTTGGTAGCTTTGAGAAAAGTCCAGGCCGAGATTTTTTGCTTATCTAAATCAAAGCTATTGAGCGACAGTCCCTTTGAGGTGGCAATCGCATCCAAACGGGAAATTGCTGCTGGCGTTGCTGGCGATTTTTCTACTACAAAAATCCAATCGGGATTTGTATTTTGGGGACGAGGTATCAATCCGATAGCGTATTCTCCTTGCACCCAGCTAAAGATATCTTCTTTGAGATTGATATCCCAGCGTTGTTGTAAATCCACTAAAGGCTGCAATAATTCAGACAGTTTTTCTTCACCAGAACCAGATGATATAGAAGTTGCTATTTGTTCCCAGAGTAAAGCTAAGTTGCTGCGATCTAAATTACTCAAATTTGCTCCGGAAACTACTAGCCCTGCGGAAGTGGGAATATATTGCAATGCTTCCTGAGATGGAGATGATACTTCCGAAGTCGGTAAAGTCTGTTTTTCTGCCAGAAAAATCGTTTCTACTTGTAATTGTTTGCGATTGGGTAGAACCAGGGAGATAACTTCGCTGTTGAAGGTTGCTGTTTCTGGCAGTTTCCATCCTTGCCATTGTGCCACGGCAGGAAGGTTGAGAAAAGCCAGTGCAAATGCTTTTTGAGGTACTTGTTTAATAGCTTGCTGGTATTGGCTGGAGCTAGTCAAGTTTAATTGTGCAGCTTGAACGTTATTAATCGCTTCTCGCAATACTTTCGGATCGTTGGCAAATAAAACAAAGCGATCGCCTACCACAGCACCAGATAGAACTTTATCTGTTTGAGAATAGTCTGAAATCAGTTTCACGCCTTCATATTCTTCCACAGCCAAGCTGGAGCCAGTTGCTTTTGCTCGCTTGGAAAAGAATAAATCTACGAACTCGCGGCTTTTTGATGGTGTTTTAGTTGCTATGGCCATTAAGTACCCTGGTTGGCGTCCGTTGTTCGGATCGCGATCGATATCTGAACTTGTGACAGCCAAAGTAATTTCGTTTCCCAACCATGGTTGAATATCTTGCTTGTAATCTATACCTGTGTCAGCGAACAAGCTGCTTTTGAGCTTAGAAATTTCTCCGCCCAGTCCCCAAGAAGACTCTAGTTGCTCGGGATTTACCAAAATTGACACCATCACTGGTGCTTGTTTAGAGACAAAAATTGTTGCTTCAGGCTCTTTAGTTGTTCCGCCAGCAACAAAATTGGACTGAAAAGAATCGGTACAGCCAGCTAACAGCAGCATGAACAAACCAGCTGCTAACAAACGAAAAAATAAACGCTGCTTCATAATTTTTTCACATCAACCACCCAGCGGTGATACCTACACCCAAGAATATTAAACCGCCTTCTCCTACAACAAAGGCGTTTTTACTGCCAAAACTTAGCTTACCTTAAGAAATCAAGCAAATATCTTGACTTTGGAATTGTAGGGCGTAACTTGCTGTGACTTGCTGTTGGGAAGCTAAAGTAGGCTAGTTAGCGCTGGTGGAGTTATTTTTGCCCCTGACAGGAGATTTTTATAGCTTTTTGCCGATACTAATTCCAAAAAATTTGTGCCAACATAAATGATATCCACAATTTACCACCTCTAGAGTTTTTGACAATAGTTTAATGACTGGTCTTTTTAGTAGTCAGCCTATTAGGGAAATTAGTGTAGAGGAACTTCAAAAGCGCTTATTAACACAACAGTCAAACCTGCAACTGTTAGACGTGCGCGAACCTCAAGAAGTAGCGATCGCTTCTATCAAAGGCTTTGTCAATCTTCCTCTGAGCCAATTTGTTGACTGGGCTGATGACATTCTCCATCGCTTCGATCCCCATGCTGAAACCCTAGTTTTGTGCCATCATGGCATTCGTTCTGCCCAGATGTGTCAGTGGTTGGTAGCGCAAGGATTTACAAATGTTAAAAACATTGCCGGCGGTATTGATGCTTACTCTAGCCGGATCGATCCTTCTATTCCTCAGTATTAATTAGGAATGACGATATTAGCTTTATTTTGCTATTCTGAATTCAAGACAATACTTAAGTCAGGGTGGAAGGCGAAATCACCGAGAGATTTTTGAGTGGTCGGAACAGTCCGCCTAGTGTTTATATCTAAAATCCAAAAAACTGACAAGACCAACAAAGCAAACTTCTACAAACAGGACTGAATTTGTAGTCGGCGATCGCCTTTTCCTGAAATTGTCGCTGCCAGAGCAAATACTAGCTAAGATTTGGGAAAAGGACACTAAAAACAGTAAATTTGTTTTTAAGTATTTCTAGATACGTCTTGAAGTTAATATCCTGCTTAACTATTATTAATTGCTTTTGACAATTCACTTTGAAAATTAATTTAAATTTGGTTTTGATAAACATCAGACTATGACAGTCCAGCTGACCAATCGACAACAACACATACTTTGGGCAACCGTACGTCATTACATAGCCACGGCGGAACCTGTTGGTTCCAAAGCTTTAGTTGAAGAATACAACTTGGGTATGAGCTCGGCGACGATTCGTAACGTCATGGGTATGTTGGAAAAAGCTGGGCTACTTTACCAACCGCATACTTCCGCTGGTAGGGTTCCCTCTGACTTTGGCTATCGCATTTATGTTGATAAGCTGATTACGCCATCCGATGTTG